>OMEJ01000019.1_pt1 | contig 203691 bp, 197 predicted proteins | sample 1645361 | NCBI WGS metagenome assembly OMEJ01 (sample SAMEA103958156, study PRJEB25191) | human gut metagenome
GTAGCTCGTCGGGCTCATAACCCGAAGGTCGTTGGTTCAAATCCGGCCCCCGCAACCACCAAGCGTTCTGAGATCTCTCAGAACGCTTTTTTGTTGTCTGTATCCGATACGAAAAAGGGGCTGCTGCACATCGTTTTAGCCGAAAGTGCAGCAGCCCCTCTTACTGTATCAAAAATTTATACCTACTCGCCGCTGAAATGGTAGCTGCCCACAAGGCCCGCCAGATTGAAGGTCTTGCTGGGGGCTGCGCTCGTTCAATGATGGCGGCAAAATCGTACTGCGCAGAGGTGCTTCTTCTATATTTACCATTTACAATGCCCTACATCACCCACGGCTTCCTGCGGGCGGACAGCCGCAACAGCATGGGCTTCATCCTGCTGTACGGCAAAAAGAACGTCTCCCGCTACGGCTTCCGTCACTCGGTGCTGGAGGCCACACGCCGCCCGGTGTGCCATGTCATCCTGCAGCGCTGCGCGGGCAGGGATATGCTGGACGATGCCGCTGCCGAGGCCCAGCTGGCCGAGGCGGATGAACTGTTGACGGCTGTGCTTTTTGTTCCGATGGGTGGAAAGTTCTTCCGCTTTCTTGTGATCGTGAAGGTTTTTGCCGGATTTTGTTTACGCACCCGGAAAAAGATGGTATGATAAACTAGGTATAATCGGGTGATATGATAGCCGGAACGTCCTGCTGCGTGAGCGTCCTCAGGGGAGAAAATCGATGAAAAAATATCTCAAAGCGGTCGTGTCCGGGCTGTGCGCCGCGGCGCTGGCCCTTGGCTGCGTGAGCGGCAGCAGCGCCCGCAAGGTGCTGGAATACGGTCTGAGTGACCTTGCCGCTGCGGACCGCGAGACCGTGGAGCAGCGCATCGCCGAGGGTCAGAGCGCTGCGGACGCAGAAGCCGAGTTCCTGACCGACGATCACTTTGAGGCATGGTATCAGGATATCCGCAGTCAGCTCAAACAGTACGAGGGCTGAGCCGACGGAACACGCTGAGGAAGAGAGGTGATGGCGATGCTGCGCAGACAGAAGGATACGGATGCCGCCCAGCGCAAAAAAACAGGCAGGCCTATCTTCCGCACCATTTTTAACGCCATGATGCTGGTGATGCTGGTGGAGGTGGTGCTGCTGGCAGTCAGCATTGCCATTACCAATGTGGACGGCAGGCTGAACCAGAACGCCAAGGACATGCTCAACATGCAGGTGCGCAACCGCGTCAGCTACGTGCAGGACCTGATGCAGGATGCACAGAACCTGACCGATCTGTCGGAGCACATCAACAATACCGTTCTTGCCATGCAGGAAGAAGGCCAGCTCGATCTGGCCGAACTGAACACGAGCCGTGAGAAGAGCGACGCACTGCTCACGGCCATTGCGCCGGAGTTGGTGAGCACCCTGCGAGCAAAACCGGTCAGTGGCATCTTTGTGGTACTGAACACCGTGAATCTGCACAACCTTGATGTGGGCTGCGGCCTGCCCGGCATCTACCTGCGGGATCTGGACCCGGATGCCCGCCCTTCGGAGGATAACGCCGATCTGATGATCGAGTGCGGCAGCTCGGCGGTGGTCAAAAAGCTGGGCATCACCACCGATAAAAGCTGGCAGCCCACCTTGCGCTACTACGGCCTGAAGGACAACGGCTTTTTCAAGACTCCCTTCCAGACCGCGTGGGAGGACGGCGCAAGGCTGAACGCCGAGGATTGCGGCCGCTGGACCACCAGTGCCTATAAGATAGGCAACGACAGCCGCACCGCCATTGCCTACTCCCAGCCGCTGATCTTGCCGGACGGCACGATCTACGGTGTGGTGGGTGTGGAGCTGCTTACCAGCTACCTGCAGACAAAGCTGCCTTACAGTGAACTGCAGGACGGCAATACCGGCACCTACTTCTTAGTCTCCACCACTGCTGATGAGGAAGATACCTCCTTTATCGTCAGCAAGGCGGTCACTTCCAGCGAGGATATGATCACTTCGGAAGCACCGGCCGGCATGATGAACTGCGAACTCCGGGCGGACGAGTGCTGGCTGACGCTACGGAATAAAGACTATTATGCCGTGGCCCTGCCCATTACCCTGTACAGCCGCAACGCGCCATTTTCCAATGAGCGCTGGCTGCTGATCGGCACCGTGAACAGCAAGGTGCTGTTTGCCTTTGCAGACAATGTGCGCAACGTGATCGCCATTGCCATTGTGTTTACGCTGGTGCTGGGCGCGCTGGGCAGTCTGGTCATTGCCCGCAATCTGGCCCATCCGGTGGAGCTGCTGTATCACGAAGTGGTGGACGGGCAGGAGAAAAAGCAGTTCCCGCAGCTGTCCCATACCAACATCCGGGAGCTGGACCGTCTGGCCGATGTACTGACCAGCTTGAACAGCGAGCTGCTGAACAACTCCACAAAGTTTTTGCGCATCATGGACATGGCCAGTGTGGAGCTGGGCGGCTATGAGCTGAGGTTCGACACTGGCAGTGTGTATGTTACCGATAACTTTTTTGCGTTGCTGGGTGCCCCCCAGCCCAAGGATCACTTCCTGAGTGTGCGCCGCTTTGAGGAAAAGCTGAGCAACATCCAGCTTTCCCATCCCTGTACCACCACGGTAGAGGGAGACAAGATACTCACCATCCGCAGGGAGGGCGAGACCCGCTACATCATGCTGCGCGTCACCAACGACCAGACCACGCAGGTGGGGCTGGCTGAGGACGTTACCGCCACCACGCTGGAGCGCATGCGTATTGAGCACGAACGCGATTACGATATCCTGACCGGCCTGTATAACCGTCAGGCCTTCCACCGCGTGAGCGAAGAGCTGTTCCACGATCCGCACCAGCTGGGCGTTGCAGCTCTGCTGATGATGGATCTGGACAACCTCAAGCACATCAATGATACCTACGGCCACGACTGGGGCGACCAGTACATCCACCGCACTGGCCGCTGCCTTGCGGAGAACACACCCAACGGCACTGTGGTGTCCCGCCTTTCCGGCGATGAGTTCGTGCTGCTGTTCTACGGCTATTCCAGTCAGGATCAGATCCGTGAGAAGATCCGCACCCTGAGCAGCGCCATGCAGAAGAGCGTTGCCATCCTGCCCAGCGGCAATGAGCTGCGTATCAGCATTTCCGGCGGTGTGGCGTGGTACCCGGCCAACGGCACCGATATGGACACCCTGAAAAAGTATGCCGACTTTGCCCTCTATCAGGTCAAGCGCACCAACAAGGGACATCTGGAAGAGTTCAGCATGGAGATCTACCAGCAGGAAGCACAGGCCGCACAGCTGAGACGCGACTTCCAGCAGCTGCTTACCGAGGAGCGGGTGTGCTATGTGTTCCAGCCCATCTTCTCGGCCCGTACCGGCAAGGTGATGGCCTACGAAGCCCTGATGCGCTCCGATATGGAAGCGCTGCGCTCGCCCGCTACCATCATGAAGCTGGCGCGGGAGCAGGGCGCACTGTGCGAGATCGAGCGGCTGACCTTCTTCAAATCGCTGGAGAACTTCGACCACCTGCGCAGCGAGGGCCTTGTGCGCAGGGACACGATGCTGTTCATCAACTCCATTGCAAGCGTCTGCCTGCCCAGAGAGGACAGCGAGTATATGGAAAGCCGCTGGCATGAGCTGTGCCGCCAGATGGTCATTGAGATCACCGAGGAAGAGGAGATTAACCACGAAGCACTGGAGGCCAAGCGCCATGTGCCGGGCTTCTCCGGCATGTTCGCGCTGGACGATTACGGCAGCGGCTTTGCCAACGAGAACAGCCTGCTGGAGCTTTCGCCCCGGTTCATCAAGGTGGATATCGCCATCATCCGCGGCATCGATACCGACCCGGACAAGCAGCAGATCGTGCAGAACATCGTGGCCTATGCCCACCCGCGCAACATGCAGATCATTGCCGAGGGCGTGGAGACCGCCGCCGAGCTGCGCAAGGTCATCGAGCTGGGCGCGGATGCGCTGCAGGGCTACTTCCTTGCAAAACCTGCCGCCGTGCCGGCCAAAATGGCACCTGCCGCCCGCAAGGTCATTGCCGAGTACAGCTCTGCATCCGACAGCGGCTGAATACGAACATAAAAAGTCCCGCAGAAATGCGGGGCTTTTTGCATCTGCCACTGGCGTATTGCAGTTTGCTGCGGTATACTGGAACCGGGCAAACAACAGCACAGGAGGTGCTTTTTTATTATGGTACAGGTAGACCTTATCACCGGCTTTTTGGGCGCAGGCAAAACCACCTTTCTGCGCCGGTATGTCCGGTATCTGGTGGCACAGGGCCACAATGTCTGCATTCTGGAAAACGACTTCGGCGCAGTGAACGTGGATGCCATGCTGGTGCAGGACCTTCTTGGCCCGAACTGCGACCTTGAGACCATCAGCGGCGGATGCGACTGCGACACCCACCAGCGCCGGATGCGCACCAAGCTCATTGCCATGGCCATGCGCGGGTTCGACCGGGTGGTGGTGGAACCCAGCGGCATCTTTGATGTGGACGAGTTTTTTGATGTGCTGCGGGACGACCCGCTGGACCGCTGGTATCACATCGGCAATGTGATCGCCATAGTGGATGCCATGCTGCCGGAAACGCTTTCGCCGCAGGCTGAGTATGTGCTGGCATCCGAGACGGCCAACGCGGGCCGGGTGCTGGTCAGCCGTACCCAGTTGGCCGGGCAGCAGCAGACCGCTGCCGCCGTGGCCCACCTGACCCGTGCGCTGGAGGGCTGCAAGTGCTCCCGCCGCTTTGCGCCGGAAGAGATCATCACCAAGGACTGGGCACGGCTTACCGATGCCGACCTTGCCGCCATTGCGGCCTGCGGCTGCAGGCAGGCCAGCTGCGAAAAGCTGCATTTTGACGAGCACGAAGCCTTCAGCTCTCTGTGCTTTCTGGAGCAGCACCTGACGCTGCAGCAGCTGCAGGCCGCTGCCGACCATCTGTTTGCGGATGCCGCCTGCGGCCATGTGCTGCGGGTGAAGGGCTTTGCACCGGACCCGCAGGGCACCACCGGCTGGCTGGAGCTGAACGCCACCGCTGCGGGCAGAACACTGGAACCCATCCCGCAGGGGCAGGATGTGCTCATCGTCATTGGCGAAGGACTAGACAGGGCAAGGATCGAAACGCAGCTTCACCGCTGAGCTTTCAACGAACGTTGTAAAACTGGTGCAAAAAAGGAGAACAGAATCATGAAAAAGAACCCGCAGATGCCCTCGGCGCGGCGCATCCTCGGCATGGTGGTCGGTATTGTGATCATCGGGCTGGGCATTGCACTGTTCAAGCAGTCTCACCTTGGCAACGACTCCATCAGCGCACTGAATATGCGTCTGGCCGAGATGCTGGGCATCTCGCTGGGCGTGCAGAACCTGTGCACGAACATCCTGTTCTTTGCACTGCAGTTCTGGTTCGGGCGCAAGTACATCGGCCTTGGCACCTTTGTCAACGGCATTGGCGTCGGGTTCATTGTCACGGCCTTCTACGACCCCATTGCAGCCCACTTTGGCCCGGCCGAGGCGCTGGGCCTGCCGGTGCAGCTGCTGTGGGTGGCGCTGGCGGTGCCGGTCACGGCGCTGGGGGCTTCGCTGTACCAGACGGCAGATCTGGGCATCGCCCCGTACGATTACCTCTCGCTGGGCCTGCGGGACTACACCCCGGTGCCGTACTTCGGCTGCCGCGTGTTCACCGATGCACTGTGTGCGCTGCTGTGCTGGCTGCTGGGCGGCCTTGTGGGCATCGGTACGCTGATCTGTGCCTTCTGCCTGGGGCCCTTCATCCAGTTCTTCAACGGGCTGGTGTCGGAGCGGGTGCTGCACTACAAGCCGGGCGGCCAGTAAGATCGGGAAATCAAAAAGGCGTGCACCTCCTTTGCGGAAGTGCACGCCTTTTGCTGTGCAGAAATCAGAACTTGAACAGCGGAGTGCCGGCCAGCACATCGCCCTCGGCCAGCATCTTCAGCTCGCCCATGTCATCGCCGTTGGTCACGATGATGGCGGTAGCGGTGGGATGGCCTGCGGCGCGGATGGCGTCCAGATCCACCTTCAGCAGCGGGGTGCCGGCCTTGACCTTATCGCCCACCTTGACCAGTGCCTTGAAGCCCTTGCCCTGCATCTCCACAGTGTCCATGCCAACATGGATCAGGATCTCGATGCCGTCCTCGCTGGTCAGGCCCACGGCGTGCAGGGTGGAAGCCACCTGTTCCACGGTGCCGTCAAACGGAGCATACACGGTCTTGCCGGTGGGCTCGATGCCGCAGCCGGGGCCAAGGATGCCCTGCGCAAAGGTCTCGTCGGGGATGTCGGCCTGTGCCAGCACCTTGCCGCGGATGGGGGTCAGAACGGTCTTGCTCTGACCGAAGAATTTGACAGTCTCTTCCTGCTCGGTCTTGCCGCCGAACAGCTTATCAAAAAAGCCCATGTTAAAATACCTTCTTTCCGATTATTTCATAGAGCCAGCCGGCCGAAACGCTGTCCTGCAAGGCCCACCGGCTCCAACCCATTGGTCTACCCAAAAGATACCACATTGTGAAAGAAATTGCAATTGGTATCCCGTATAAAACCGCCAAAAATCTTTGGCAGCATCACATCAGGTCGATCAGCTGCTCGATCTCCTCCATGCGGGTGGCCCAGCTGGTGGCAATGCGCATCACGGTGTGGGTGTCGTCGTACTTCTCCCAGAAGCCGAACTTTGCCAGTGGCTCCAGCGCTTCCAGCTGGCTGTTTTCCAGAATGGGGAACACCTGATTGGTGGGCGACTCCATATAGAAGCGGTAGCCCTTGGCAGCAAGGCCCTCCTTCAGACGGTCGGCGGTCTCGATGGCGTTCCGGCTGATGCGGGTGTACAGATCATCGGTGAACAGCACATCGAACTGCAGGCCCATCAGACGGCCCTTGGCAAGCAGCGCGCCCTGCTGCTTGACCATAGTCATAAAGTGGGCCGGTGCGCCGTGGGGGAACACCACGGCCTCGCCGCACAGCGCGCCCACCTTGGTGCCGCCGATGTAGAACACATCGGTCAGGCGGGCGATATCCTGCAGGGTAACATCGGTGCCCTTGGCCATCAGACCGTAGCCCAGGCGTGCGCCGTCCATGAACAGGGGCATGTGGTACTCCTGACACACAGCGTGCAGCTCTTCCAGCTCAGCCTTGGTGTACAGGGTGCCGTACTCGGACGGGTGAGAGATATATACCATGCCGGGGAACACCATGTGGTCGTGGTTGGCATCGGCATAGAAGGTGGCGCACCAGTCGCGCACATCGGCGGCGCTCACCTTGCCCTCGTGGGCGGGCAGGGCAATGACCTTGTGGCCGGTATACTCAATGGCACCGGCTTCGTGTGCAGCCACATGGCCGGTGGCAGCAGCCATCACGCCCTGCCAGCGCTGCAGCATGGACGCAATGACGATGGCGTTGGTCTGGGTGCCGCCGGAGATGAAGGTCACGTCTGCATCCGGGCAGCCGCAGGCAGCGCAGATCTTTGCTTTGGCGCTGGCGCAGTAGGGGTCGGTGCCATAGCCGGGCACCTTTTCAAAGTTGGTCTCGGCCAGCTTTTGCAGGATGGCAGGGTGTGCACCCTCACAGTAGTCGTTCTCGAAATACAGCATATCGTTACTCCTGATCCAGTGAGATAAAGTGTTGATAAGGCTATTCTACTACGGGGGAGAGGGAGTGTCAAATCGCGTCCCTCTTTACGGCAAAGGATTTTTACTGTATCTTTAGTTTTTCTATGGTATAATGCGGGAAACGGAATATATTATTTGGGAAGGGGAATGTGCATGAAAAAACAGACGCTTGTGCGGGATGCCACCGTAATGCTGCTGGCTCTGTTCGCCGCCTATGCCATGGTGATGCTTACACAGGCCGTTATGGGTCGCATTGAGGGCGTAGCAATGCTTATCTTTATGCTGGCGGTATTCGTCACCTCTATGTATACAGAAGGTTATGCGTGGGGCGTGGCGGCTTCGCTCATCAGCGTGCTGGCTGTGAACTTTGCCTTCCTCTCACCGTATTTCGCCTTCAACTTTACCCTGTCGGAAAACCTGTTCTCCGGCCTTGTGATGCTGGTGGTGTCCATCATGACCAGCACCCTCACCACCCGCATCAAAAAGCAGGAACAGCTGCGTATGGAGAGTGAAAAGGAAAAAATGCGTGCAAACCTTCTGCGCGCGGTTTCTCACGATCTGCGCACCCCGCTCACCTCCATCTACGGTGCCTGCTCCACTGTGATCGAAAATTATGACTCGCTGGATAAGGAAAAGACCATTAAACTGCTTGGCGAAGCCTGCAGTGATGCCCAGTGGCTGACCCGCATGGTGGAGAATCTGCTTTCCGTCACCCGCATCGACAGCGAGAAGGTGACGGTGCAAAAGACCCCCACTGTGCTGGACGAACTGCTGGATACGGTGCTGGTCAAGTTCCGCAAGCGCTACCCGGAGATCCCGGTGGAGCTGGAAACGCCGGATGCCTTTATCGTGATCCCCATGGATTCCATGCTGATCCAGCAGGTGCTGATGAACCTGCTGGAAAATGCCGCTCTGCACGCCGAGGGCATGACAAAACTGACCTTGAAGGTGTTCACGGTGGGCAATCGTGCGGTGTTCGAGGTGACGGACAATGGCTGCGGCATCCCCAGAGAACGGCTGAAAACGCTGTTCTCCGGTACCGGCGGCACCGACCCGGATGTACCGGCAGACAGCCGCAAGCACGGCATGGGCATCGGCCTTTCGGTGTGTGCGGCCATCATCAAGGCGCACGGCGGCGAGATCAAGGCCGAGAGCCGTCTGGGTGAGGGAACGACCATCCGCTTCTGGCTGGAGACCGAAGAAATTGAAATGGAGGATGCAGAAGATGAGCAATAACAAATTCAAGGTCCTGATCGTAGAGGATGAGGCAAATATCTGCAGCTTTATCGAAACGCTGCTCACCACCAACGATTATCAGGCTCTGGTGGCTCATACCTGTACCATGGGCCTGACTCTGTTCGCCTCCCACAACCCGGATCTGGTCATTCTGGATCTGGGCCTGCCGGACCGGGACGGGCTGGAATTCATCCGCACCGTGCGGCAGAAGTATATGACCCCCATCGTGGTGCTCTCGGCCCGCACCGACGAGATGGATAAGATCGAAGCGCTGGATCTGGGTGCCAATGATTACATCACCAAGCCCTTCAGCACCGGCGAACTGCTGGCCCGCGTGCGCGCTGCCCTGCGGCTGAACCGCTACAGTGCTATGCACGGCGGCAATGCCCCGGCGGGTGAGTTCCGCGCACAGGGAATGCGCATCAACTATGACCGCCGTAAGGTGTTCGTGGACGAGCAGGAGATCAAGCTGACCCAGACCGAATACAACATCGTGGCATTCCTTTCCCAGCACGCGGGCCGCGTGATGACCTATGCGGCCATCGTCAAGGCCATCTGGGGCGATACCGACATCGGCAGCACCAAAAAGCTGCAGGTGAACATGGCCAATATCCGCAAAAAGCTGGGCAGCCGTCCGGGCAGCAATGCCTATATCCTCAATGAGCTGGGCGTGGGCTACCGCATGATCGACGAGGATGCCCGCAGCGGGGAGATCAACGAATGATACTTGCACTGATCCTGTTTGCTGTTACCTATGTATTGATGCTGCGGCTGCAGCAGTACCGCCCGTGGGTGGCACTGTGCAGTGCGGTGCTCTTTATTGTGCTGGGCGAGGCAGGGGTCTACGAGTTTTCACTCCGCGCCGCGCTGCAGGCCGTGGATTATAATGTGCTGCTCATGATGGCGGGCACCATGGGTACGGTGGCACTGTTCATCGAGAGCAAAATGCCTGCCCGCCTGGCGGAAATGCTTATCGTCCGTGTGCCGGATGTCAAGTGGGCGGTGTGTATGCTGGCGCTGTTCGCCGGTGTCATCAGTGCTTTTGTGGACAATGTGGCCACGGTGCTCATGGTGGCACCGGTGGGCCTTGCCATTGCCCGCAAGCTGAAGATCTCGCCGGTGCCGGTGCTCATTGCCATTGCGGTGTCCTCCAACCTGCAGGGCGCGGCCACGCTGGTGGGCGACACCACCAGCATCCTGCTGGGCAGCTTTGCCGACATGAATTTCTTCGATTTCTTCTGGATGCGGGGCCGTCCGGGCATCTTCTGGGGCGTAGAGCTGGGCGCACTTGCTTCGCTGGCAGTGCTGCTGTGGCTGTTCCGCCGCGAGACCCAGCCTATCGCCGCAAAGGTGGAGACTGAGGTGGAGGACGATGTGCCCACTGCCCTGATGCTGCTCACGGTGGGGCTGCTCATTGCGGCATCCTTCCTGCCGGAGCCTGCAGCCGGGCCGCTGCACACGGTGTACGAGCTGCGCAGCGGTCTTGTGTGCATGGGGCTGTGCCTGTTTGGCGTGGCGCGCGCCTGCCTGCGGGCAGGGTCGGCAAAGCCACTGGCGCATGTGTTGGGCGAGCTGGACTGCGACACCCTGCTGCTGTTGTTTGGCTTGTTCATCGTGATCGCGGGCATCCACGCGGCGGGTGTTATCGACGCAGCAGCCCGGCTGTTCCATGCCGTGGCAGGGGAAAGCCCCTTCCGACTGTTTACGCTGCTGGTAGTGGTTTCGGTGGTGCTGTCGGCCTTCATCGATAACATCCCATACGTAGCCGCTATGCTGCCCGTGGTGCAAAGCATTGCTGCACTGATGAATGATGGCCGGGGGATGGAGCCCTATGTGTTTTACTTCGGCCTGCTCACCGGTGCAACGTTGGGCGGCAACCTGATTCCCATCGGTGCTTCGGCCAATATCGCGGCCATTGGCATTCTGCGCAAAAACGGCGAGACCGTCACCACCTGCGACTTCCTGCGCATCGGCGTGCCCTTTACGCTGGCCGCCGTGCTGGCAGGCTATGCGTACCTATGGCTGGTGTGGGGCAAAGTCTGATCTTCTGGCCTCCGGAACGGCTGCCTGCTGAAGAAAAAAACAAAGAAACTCCGACCCTCTGCACCGCCGGAAAATCGGCCTGCAGAGGGCTTTTTTCGCGAAAGTATGACGTTTTGCAGTGAGGAAAAAGTTTTTTTGAAAAAATGCTTGACAATTCTGCCATATCTGGTATAATAACTATCGTTCCGAGCGTCACAGCTCACGAATACAACAGAATATGCGGATATGGCGGAATTGGCAGACGCGTTAGATTCAGGTTCTAATCGGGGCAACTCGGTGGAGGTTCAAGTCCTCTTATCCGCACCAAACCATGAAAATCCGAACCTTTTCTCGATAGGAGAAGGGCTCGGATTTTTTGTTTTCTTCGGAAACGAGAACAATGGCTCTTCCCTTACGGCTGTGTGTCCAAAACCTTATCAGAAGAAAGACCGTATCACGAAGGTCACAACAGTAAGAGTGCCGTAAGGCAGAAGGGACGCAAGATTATGAAGTACGATGCAAGAGCCTGTCAGTTTAACATGGGCACCGGCTGTGTGGAGCTGCTGCTCCGGGATGGGCGCAAAATTTCCATCAACTGCACCGGTGTCGAGGATGCACTGGATGTTACCATGGCGCAGAGGTCTGAACTGGACTACCTCATCTACAATGACCCGCTGGCGTATGCAGAGCTAATTTTGAACGGTGAGCCAGAGGAGTATCTGAGAAATGCGGCTGGAAGTCACGGATTAGAGGACTGAACGCAAAAACAGGGTGCGCCCTGCCGGACGCACCCTGCAAAAATCCACACACGATAAGTAAGGCAGGGAGTTCCCCGACGGGAACTTCCTGTTTTTCTTTGGTTGCGATATGAGCCTGTTCCGCCTGCCATGCAGCAAATTCCCGTTGACCTTCCTCGCTGTTCCAGCAGGCAAGGATCGCCGGATAGAATGCCCGTGCCAGTCGTTCGATGGCTTCATCGGGGTAAGGGGAAATATTTGTGGACTTTTTCTTTTTGTTCAAACGCACACTCCTTTGGATTTCTGTTGACAGCATACAATGTGCCTGTTGTTATGCTGTCTGCTCATCCTCTGCGAGCGCAGATTCCAGCGAAGCAAGGTACTCCTTGTGCTTGTGGATGATTTCGAGAATGACTTCTCGCTGTGCTGTGTCTGGCATAGTTCTCAGAAGATAGTCAAACTCTGTGCGGAAACGTGTTGTAACGTGTTCCAGTGCGACATAATCATGCCGCACTTCTTCCGGGTAAGCATCGCTGTCGTAAACCGATTCGATTTTCTGAAACGGCAATACAGGTGCCTTTCCCGGTTCCCGGATGATGCCATCGGCATCCGGTTTCGGTTCAACTTTCAGTTCCGGGTGCAGGATTTCCTGCAAGGTCTGTGCGCGGGCATCATAGTTGGCTCGTGCAAGGCGGTGCATATCAGCCTTGCTGACTTTTACCTGTTTGTTCAGAATCTTCTCCCGCATACCGGGAATCAGGGATTCAGCAATTTCAACACCTTTCATGTACTTCGATGCGCGAAGTACAGTTGCCTTGCTTACACCATTTTCCTCTGCGATTCGTTCGCAGGTTTTCATGGCTTCACCGGAGTTATCAGTTTGAGAACTCCGGTGAAATCGGCCATTTTCATCATGCGATTCTTTGCGGGCTTCGCCATGAGAGGATTTTTCCGCTTCATATTGCTTCCCGATGAGGAACAGCTTCTGCTCCGGGGTGAGGTTGCGCCGCCCCAACTGATTCTTGCAGATCCATGCGAGGACTTCTTCTCTGCTTTCAAATCGGAGCGGCATGGTGGAAAAGCAAATCTCCGGGTGCTTCTGGAGAATTGCATAACGATTGTGGCCGTCAACGAGGGTGTTGTTCCAGACGATCAAAGGAGAGAGCAGCTTGCCTTCCTTGAGGATGTTTTCTTCAAGCTGCTTGTACTCATCGTCCGTCAGCGGCGGGATCTGATTCTGGAACTCCGGGTCGATTTTCAGATTGATCATACGCACAACTCCTTATCTCTCGTGATGTTGCGTCCGTTCGTCCTCCCGGAAGAACAGGGCAACATTCTGTTTTGCATCTTTCAGCTTGAGCAGTTCGATCTTGGCTTCCTTGTACTGCTCATAGAACTGGGCCTTTTCGGAAGCAAGAGCGCAGTATTCCGCTTCCAGCTTGTTCGGACTTGGCAGTTTAGTGATGTTGTTTGCCTTGAGATAGGCTGCTGCTGTCCGGTATGCTGTCAGCTCTGCACGATGCTGTTCTTCAAAGGTTGCGGGGGATTTGGCAGCGTTCCGTTTCTGCGCGAGCGGTCGGTACTGCTTGTAGGAAGCAGCATAACGGCGCAGTGTTTGGTTGTTTGCCATGCGGGTTTCGAGGTCTTTCACTACGGCCAGCGATTCATGGAACTTGGTGTCAAGCTCTGCAATTCTCTGGTTGAGTGCGTCCTCATCGGTCAAGCCCTTTTCTTCTAAAAGAATCAAGGTCTGTGCCATGGCTTTGAGGTTGTGCTTCTTCGCCCAACGCTCATAGCCGATGCCCTTGCCCTGCTTCAGCTTCGCCTGAATGTCCACCAGCTTCTTGATTCGGTCGGGTTCTTCCTCAAGATTGCTGTGGAGGATAATGGGCTGGCTCTTGGCATTTTCTTTCAAGGTGGCAAGCACGAGTTCTTTCTCAAACTTGTCACCGAGGCTGTGTGCCCGGATAAACTTCTTTCTTCCGGCTGGCAGGTAGCTGAGCCGCCCACGGCTTTCCTTGACCGTGATGCCGTACCGCTGCAAGAGCCTGTCCGAGAAATCTTCAAAGCTCACTGCATTGTCCAGCACATCCGAGATCTGTTTCCGCAAAGTCTCCTTTGCGGTTTCAAACTCCGTTTGTGTGGGCTGCTGTCCGGCGGCAAGCAGGGCTGCGTTTTCACGGTCGAGTTTCATCTGACCGCGCCGTTTCATCCAGTACTCGCGCTCACTCACACGCTTTTTCGAGCTGAGCAGGTCGATCTGGTACAGCTTGGCATCCTGACACATTTCCATGACCGCGACACGCAAGTGCCGCATGGTCTGGGCTGTGCTGGAATGCTTCATGCCCTCACGCCAGTCACGGGGCTTCTGCATATAGGGCTTGCGCTCCACTTCTTGTGTCCGGACGCTACCGATCACGATGTGGACATGGATATTTCCCGAATGGTTGTGTCCGTCCGGGTGGGTGCAGACGATAGCAGGATGGCCGGGAAAGTTCTCTTTACAGAAGTTCAGGCCGAGGGCCTGTGCCTTTTCCATCGTCAGTCCATTTTCGACTGCATCCCGTGGGTCGAAGCTGATGATATACTGGTGGCTCTTGATATCATCCGGGTTGTTGTTCTTGTCGTACTTCCGATTTGCCAGCAGACAGGCCGTTGCAAACGAGGCTTCGCCGCATTCAAGGGTATCCAGAATGTACGATTCCCGCAGCTTGGGTCTGCCCTGTTCGTCCAGAATCTTCTTGCCGGAAAATTCATCGTGCTGGTAAACCAGATAGGTTTCGGCAGCGGAGTAGTCCGAGTTTTTAGAGGCGATATGCTTCAGCGTTGCCATACAGTTCACCCAGAACTTTCTCGGCGTTGAGCCGGAAGGTGGTCAGGTCTGCAAGTTCGTCCAGAAGTTTCGCCCGGAGCTGTTCGGTGTCGGCTCCGCCGGAGTTGAAGTGTCGTGCGAGTTGGTTCAGGTTGCCGCCCACCCTGCTGCACTGGGCAAGCAGAGTAGAAACGGCAGCGAGGGTTTCTTCTCCGCCGCCGGCAACGACAACGGTGCGCTCGATCTTCGCATTGTGCAGCGCACGGCGGATGAGGGTGGACAGGGAGAGATGAAGGAGTTTTGCTGTGCATTGGAGTTCCATCTTTTCAGTTTCCGTCACACGGAACTTGATGATGTGCGTTTTGTTGTTCGGCGTGTCGTGGCGGTGGGTCGTGCTGGGATTCGCTTTGACATTCGTTTTGTTCATTGAACCTCCTGTCGTCTTGCTGGCTCCTCGGTGGAGCTATGTAAGCACGACACGCCGTTCTTTCGCACCGAAAGGTGCGAATATGAGCAGGGTTTGGGGCAGGCACGCCCCAACAAGATCACATCAAAACTCGCAAGAGTTGCAGATGTGAAGTCCCGGTGGAGCACAAGATTTTCAAGAATTGAAAATTTGTGGCCACGGGACGGTTCTTGCCCTCTACCGCTGCGCTCAAAACCGTTTCTGGGTAATTGTTTCCGAATTGTTAAGACGCAAAAAATAAGTAGAGGTGATTCTGCTCATGTAATGGGGTCGCCGTTTGACCTGAACGAAGTTCCTGCCCCTGTTTGTGCAGCGGCGTTGACGGAAAGTCGGTATCACGTCCGGTCGGCTCATGAAATTTTCAAGGTGCAGCTCCCGTAAAAGAAAAATACCGCCCATGCAGCATAGCGATGGATTTTGTCGGGTGAAACAGCGGCAAAATGAATCGGGTGTGTTGCGGGGCGGTGAATTTTTCAGGGATAATCCACGGCGAGGCAGTGTTCAAAATGAACACGACCACATCTTGTGGAAAGGTTCAAACCAATCCACAAGAGCAGTGGAATTTACAAGAAAAATACCACTGTGTGTGAAAATCGTCAAGAGGGTTTTGAAAAATTTGTTGAAGTGAAGCAAGAAAAGTATGACACATCTTGTGGCTTTAGGAAAAAATACGCTATGTGAATCAGAACAAATCCCATTTTCTGTCTGCGGTAAATCCTTCTACTGCCAGCTGCAACAGGATGATGCTTGTGCATTCAAGACGCAGACGGCAATAAAAACGGCAAGGTCGCCTGCTGCCAAGTGACCTTGCCGTTTTGTACTGTATTTTGCTAAATCAGGCAGTTGCCCGCGACTTTACAACGCTACGCTGACCGGCAGAACATACACGCCATCGGCGGTGTAGTAGGTGATCTGGGTGACGGTTTTGCCGATGATGGACGCAAGGTAGGGCTCGTCCGTATTGAAGCCCAGCTCAGTGCCGCGCCAGATATTGGTCACATGATGCAGGCCGTACTCGCTGCCATCGGCGGTGGTCAGCACTACGCCGTAGACCTTGTTGGCGCTGGTGTCCAGATCAAAACCGGAGAGCTTCATCTCGTAATTCGCGTGGCGGCCATTGGTGGTCAGCTCCACAGTAACACCCTCCACGGTAGTCTCGGTGGCGTGGACTTTGCCAAACTCCCACTTGCCGCTCAACAGGTTGTACCATGCGGTAATGTAGTAGGCAGGAGTCTCGCCGAGCTTATAGTACCGCAAAGCCCTTGACCTTTTTGCCGGAGCCATGCTGTATGTGGTGGTGGAGGAACTGATCCCGGAAATGTCGCAGGGACAGCACTCCAACGTTGGCACGGTACATTTCGTGGTGGGCTTCAGCGTGATGATGGTGCTGGATGTGGCACTGGGGTAACGGTTGGGGGCTCCCGAAAGCGAAATCTCTTTCGGAATCTCCGAAAATGCCTAAACTTCTTGACAGAGGAGACGGCAGGGCGTATTATTTTGGCAGAAGGACCGTTGAGAAGCGGCTTTTTATAGGGTTGGAAGTTAGCTAAATCTAACTTATCGGTGCGCGTGGTGGTTAGATAAATCTAACTATAAAAGGAGAGACAGCAATGCGAGAACACAAGAATTTCTGGGACAGAAATGCAGGTCTGTATGACTGCTTTATGCGAAAAGACAGGGCAGTATACGAGAAAATGTATGAGCTGATCCGTCCGGTCGTGAAAGACAAAACAGTGCTGGAGGTGGCTACCGGAACGGGACTGATCGCCAAGCACATCGTAAAAGCAGCGGCACACATCGAGGCGACGGATGCCTCTCCGGAAATGATTGCAGAAGCCAAACGGGGGAATTACTCTGCGAAGCTGCGTTTTTCCGTGCAGGATATGTTTTCTCTGCCATACGCGAGCAAATCATTCGATGTGGTAATCGTATCAAACGCACTGCACATTGTGCCTCAGCCAGAAAAATCACTGCGAGAGATCAAACGGGTGCTGAAGGATGACGGTGTGCTGATTGCGCCTACCTTTACGCACGCAGAAAACTCATTTCCCGGTAAGATCAAAGCCTTTTTTATGAATCTGGCAGGCTTTCCTCTCCACAGCAAGTGGACGAGTGAAGAATACCTAAAATTTCTGCAACAGAATGATTGGACAGTGCGAAAAAGTGTTGTTCTAAAGACCTCTTTTCCGCTGACCTATACGGAATGTGTGAAATCGGAGGTGTGATATGTCCTTTTTTGAAAACACCCGCAAGCCCGTAGGCTTTAGCGGGAAGATCATGGTTGCCATGATGAACTTTGGACACAGTGCAATGGCAGCGTGGGGATTGCATTTTTTGCAGCCTGCCCCGGATGCCATGGTGCTGGACTGCGGCTGCGGCGGTGGGGCGAACATTAAAACGCTGTTGAAACTGTGTCCCAAAGGCAAGGTGCAGGGGATTGACTATTCGGCAGTCAGTGTAGAAAAAGCGCGAAAGGTCAATGCAGGTGCCATTGCAGCAGGGCAGTGTACTGTGCAGCAGGCAAGTGTAGCAGAGTTGCCGTTTGAAGCGGAGCAGTTTGATGTGGTGACCGCCTTTGAAACGGTCTATTTCTGGCCGGAACTTGCGCAAAATTTCAGAGAGGTCTATCGGGTGCTGAAGCCCGGCGGGGTCTTTTTCATCTGTAACGAAGCAAACGGCGAAACAACAAAAGACGACAAATGGACGCAGATCATCGATGGCATGGACAAGGAAAAGAAACCCTACATTTTCGTTGGACTTGTCTGTGTGCGGGAACAGTATCAGGGGCAGGGCTATATGCGAAAGGTGCTGGACCTTGCCTTTGCCGAGGGCGACCGGCTGGGTGTGCCAGTGATTCTGGAAACAGATGCTAAGTCCAAATGCGACAAATATGTGCATCTGGGCATGGAGCTTACCGGAGTGCGGGACATCGGCGAATTTGGAAAGCTGTATGACCTGATCAAAAAACCGGACGCGGAAAAGCAGCAGTCTGTCAGTACGGAGGCATCAACATCAAAATGAAAATCACGGTTCTTGTAACGCTCATGGTATTTCTGGCATACTTTCTTGTTTTATACGGCGGGGTGGGTTTCATTCAGGACAAGCGTTTTTTCTCATCCGCACCAAAGGAAAATCTGGACGCAATCCCCGATACAAAGGAACGATTTCCCGGCGCACATAGTATCGGCTGGGTGATTGAGATCATTGCCATCCTACTTTTTCTCGCTGCGGCGGCACTAAGCGTATGGGACGGCGTCAGAAACGGCTTCGGCTTCCTGGACTTCTTTGTGCGGTTTCTCGCCGTGCTCTACGCCATGGAGATCTACGACATCATTTTCTTTGACTGGGTGCTGCTGTGTCACTCCAATTTCTTTCCGCATTTCTATCCGGAGCTGAAGGGCGTGGTCGGTCCGCATATGTTCGGCTATAACAAGCGAACACATATCCGGCACTTTGTGATCTACATTCCCGCCTCCGCTGTGGCAGCGTGGCTTTGCGCACTGCTTTGAGGACGTGTGACAGAAGCAATAGTTTTGGGAGGCAGAGATTTTCTATGCGTGTGATAAAAAAAGTCCTGCATGAAAAAAAGAAAAACAACAGAAGCCCATATCCAGCAGCTTCAGCATAAGGGAAAACAAGGAATCCGCTACACCGCGATGATGCCAGATGCTCGATTCGCACGCAGACTGAGAGGAGAAAAACAATGATCGTACTGCAACTGCTGCTTTATTGTCTGCTGTTTACCGCAATGGTAAAAATCGCTGTGATCGGCGGTGCTGTCAATGGACTGTACTTTTATCCCAAGGAGGTGCAGGATCGCGCCATCGAACTGGGACTGATCGACCGCAATACGATGAACCGGAAACGAAAATGCTTTATGATACCGTTCTTTGTCGTGATGCTTGCTGCTCTTGTGCTGATCATCGGTTTGTGGAATGGGGCTTCCTCCTTTGGTGAGGCCTATTGGCAGGCGCTGCTGTTTCTTGAGGTTATGAATATCTATGACGGCGTTGTAATCGACAAGCTATGGGTCGTGCACAGCCAGTTTTGGGTGCTGCCAGGGCTTGAAGATGCGCCGTTCGTGCAGACATGGAGGCAGGTGCTGAAAAAGCGAAGCATACTGGCGCTGATCTGGGTTGCGGGAGCGGCAATTGTCGGCGGTATTGTCCATTTGATTTTCTAAGAAGTTGGAAATTGCCCAAATGAAAAGCAGAATCATGAACTGCAATCGGAGGCAAAAAAGATGAAGACGGAGAAAACGAAAATGCTGATTCGATGGTGCATTCTCGGTGCGATCGGGGCAGTACTGACGATCCTGGCGGCAGGCATTGTGGTGCCCGCTTTGTCCTATCTGCTCAGCTTTGCCGCCGGAGCCATGCTGTATGTGGTGGTGGAGGAGCTGATCCCGGAAATGTCGCAGGGGCAGCACTCTAACGTCGGCACGGTGTTTTTTGCGGTAGGCTTCAGCGTGATGATGGTACTGGATGTGGCACTGGAATAGCGCATGGTTGAGAAAATTGCGATGCAAGGGGCGAAGAAAGGAAAAATATGAAAGACAGAGATCTGCCAGTTGACCACAGCTGCCATTCCAAGCCCTGCAAAAGACGGATTGTGGAGATCGGATTGAATAAACAGTATGATTGATATCATTTTTCATGACAAAACGGGGGTCACTCCCTATAATCCCGGACAAACAGGCGGCTTTGAAAATGCGGCCGGAAGTGGAGAAATTCACTATTACCGGCTGTTTGATGGCGTGGGGATCATGCTGCTGCGGCTGGAGATGGAGACCTATACGGAAATCCGCACGCAGATCGGTATGATAGAGATCAATTTCTGCATCAATGGCCGTTTTGAAACCAGCTTTTCCATGCGTGATAGCGTTCTGCTAAAGCCGGGGGATATGGCCGTCAGCTGCTACGACGGACGGCATGGAACACGTTCAGAGTCACGGTTCCCGCTGGGCTGTTACGAAGGGCTGTGTCTGGAAGTTGATCCAGCAGCCGCTCAGAACTGGCTTGAGAAGAACGCACCGGGCTTTTCGGTGGATTTTGCGGTACTGAAGCAGAATCTTCTGGGAAACCGATGGTTCATGTTCGGTACGGCAGGACCCCGCTGTGAGCACGTTTTCCGGGAATTGTACGAAAATGCGCCCTACATGGATCTCTGGTTCCTGCGGCTCAAGGTGGTGGAGCTGTTGATGCTGCTGAGCCGCATTCCGCAGGAGGAAGGAACGGACTTGTACTGTTCTACCGAACAGACCGAACTGGCACACCATCTCCGGGATCACCTTCTGACAAACCGGGAGGGGTATGTCTCCCTTGCGCAGCTGGCAGAAGAACACGGAATCTCGGTTTCGCACCTGCAAAAAATGTTCAAACAGGTCTACGGTGTGCCAGTATACCACTATATCAAGGAATACCGTCTGGAACAGGCTGCCGTAGAGCTTGTCCGGAGCGCAAAGCCCATTACGCAGATCGCACAGAATGCAGGATATGACAACGCCAGCAAGTTTTCGGAGGCTTTCCGGAAACGATATGGAACGACCCCGTCGCAGTACCGCACCCACGCAAATGGACTCGCAAAACGGAGCAGGGAAATCAGAATGGAGTAGTCCACGGCCGAAAAATATGCTAAAGTACAGAGCGGTTAGAAAAAACTTACTTTAAAACCGGAGGTACTTTCATATGATGATGAAAAAGAAATTTGTTGCAGTGGCCTTGTCTGCGGTCTGCCTGCTGTCTGCTGTCGGCTGCGGCCAGCAGAGCGCAAGCACAGCGTCTTCGGCATCCAGCGTTTCCTCCTCGGTGGCTTCTTCGGCTTCCGCAAGTCAGGTAATGGATGCGGAGGATTATCTGTCTGGTATCAGCGGGACTTATGTGGAACTGTTCCCGGAGATGGCAAAGAGTGAATACCGGAATTTGTGGATCGACGCTGCGACTCCGCTGGTAGGCGAGGACAATGCGGAATCGGCTACGGATATGCTGCTGGGAATGTGCATGGCAGAGCCGTATGGCGAGGAGGCTGTTGAAAAATATGCAGCAGATCCGGACAGCACGGCGTTCAACTGCTATTTTCTGGGCGGCGTGGAAAAATTCGTGATGAATGGCGACACCATCACCGGTCTGGATGCGCAAGGACAGGAAGTGTTTGCACACACCTACCAGAAACTGGATGTGGACAATGAAAACAGCTTCCTCTTCTACCAGAGCGAGGATGCGGATTCCGGGGAGTTTACCTACTTTGCCTTTGCGCCCGATACGATGGAAACGACGTATCATCTGGAATTCCGCTATGCAGAGGATCTCGACGACCTGCAGAGCTGGTATGAAGGAAATTATGCTTATTGGAATGCTGCCGCCATCGCAGAGGACTATGATCAGGCAACTATGGAAAATGTCATTGAACTTTTCGTCACGGAAAATTTGTCTGAGGCAGAATAAACGGCACATGCGCACCCGATCATGTCAGGCGGTACGCATGGCAATATTACGGTAAGGATGTGATTTGATTGAAAAAACGATCGGACTTTTCCCGGCTGATGGGCTATGCAGGCGGACATCGGGTATTCACCTATGCTTCACTGGTGCTCTCCGCTGTCAGCGCACTGATGGCGCTGATCCCGTTCCTCTATATCTGGATGATCTTGCGGGATGTGCTGGCTGTCGCACCTGACTATGCACAGGCGGTGAACATCCCCCATTACGGCTGGATGGCAGTGTTGTTTGCAGTGCTGGCTTACCTCATTTACATTGCGGCACTGATGTGCTCCCATCTGTCGGCGTTCCGGGTGGCGACCAATCTGCGGCTGGCGGTGTCGGAGCATTTGGCGGTGCTGCCGCTGGGCTTTGCCGAGAACTTCGGCAGCGGCAAGCTGCGCAAGATCATCCACGAGAGCACCGGAGCCGCCGAAACCTATCTGGCCCACCAGCTGCCCGACCAGTACAACGCCATCGCCACCCCGGTGGGGCTGCTGGTTTTGCTGCTGGCGTTCGACTGGCGGCTGGGGCTGCTGAGCCTTGCGCCGGTGGTGCTGGCTTTCCTCATCATGACGACCATGACCGGCAAGCGGATGGCCGAAAAAATGCGGCAGTACGGCAACGCACTGGAATCCATGTCCAACGAGGCGGTGGAGTATGTCCGGGGTATCCCGGTGGTCAAGACCTTCGGGCAATCGGTGTTTTCCTTCAAAAAGTTCAAGACCACCATTGATGAGTATGAAAAGTGGGTCATCTCCTACACCAAAGACCTGCGTCTGCCTATGATGTTCTATACCGCTGCCGTCAACGGTGTGTTCGCCTTTTTGATCGCGGGCGGGCTGCTGTTCACGACCCACGGCGTCACCCCGGAGTTTCTGCTGAACCTGCTGTTCTATATCATCATCACGCCGGTGATCTCCCTGACCCTGACCCGTATCATGTACATGAGCGAAAATGAACTCGTTGTGGCAGATGCGTTGGCTCGTGTGGATTCGGTTCTGGATGCGGAACCTGTGCCAGAAAACGATCATCCGCGGCATCCGAAAGATGCCTCTGTGTCCCTGAAGGATGTGCATTTCAGCTATGATGGCAAAACGGATGTTATCAAGGGCGTTTCGCTGAAAATTCAGCCGGGTCAGACGGTGGCTTTTGTAGGCCCCTCCGGCGGCGGCAAATCTACGCTGGCAAACCTTGTCTGCCGGTTCTTTGATGTGCAAAGTGGCAGCGTCCGGGTGGGCGGAGCGGATGTGCGGGATATCCCCAAGGAAGAACGGATGGACACCATTTCCTTTGTGTTCCAGAACAGCCGCCTGCTCAAGGGCAGCATTCTGGACAACGTCCGTCTGGGTAGGCCGCAGGCCACCGAAGCCGAGGTGCTGGCGGTGCTGAAAGCTGCACAGTGCATGGATATCGTGGAGAAGTTCCCGGCGGGCATCCACACGGTCATCGGCACCAAGGGCGTGTATCTTTCCGGTGGCGAGCAGCAGCGCGTTGCCATTGCCCGCGCCATGCTGAAAAATGTGCCCATCCTGATCCTGGACGAGGCCACCGCCTTTGCCGACCCGGACAATGAAGCAAAGGTGCAGGCAGCCTTTGCCCAGCTTGCCAAGGGCAAAACGGTGCTGATGATCGCGCACCGCCTGTCCACCGTCGCCAACGCCGACTGCATCTATGTGGTGCAGGATGGGCAGATTGTGGAATCCGGTACAAAGGACGAGCTGTGTGCGCTGAACGGCTTGTTTGCCCGGATGTGGCAGGAGTATCAGGCGTCGGTGCAATGGAAGGTCGCAAAGGAGGGGTAAGGAATGATCGAAAAAATTCAACACGCCACAGCCAGCTCCCCGGAGGGCGCAAAGGGGCTTGTAAAGGGCGTTCTGGCCTGTGCGTTCCAGAACATGGCGTTCATGCTGCCCACCGGACTGCTGTATTTTTTGGTAAAAGACCTGCTGAATGGCACAACTTCCGGCAAAGCCGTTTTTTATCTGCTGGGCTGTATCGTCTGCTTCGGGCTGATTCTCCTGACAACATGGTTCCAGTACAACGGAACCTATTTTACGACCTATAAAGAAAGCGGAATCCGCCGTCTGGCTCTCGCAGAACGTCTGCGTAAGCTGCCACTGTCTTTCTTTGGCAAACGAGATCTGGCCGATCTGACCAGTACCATCATGGCAGACTGCGAGGTGTTGGAAAAGGACTGCTCCCACTTCATCCCCGGTCTGTTCGGCTCCCTCATCTCCACGGTGCTCATTGCCCTGAGCCTGTTCGCCTTTGAGTGGCGGATGGCACTGGCGGCACTGTGGGTCATTCCGGTATCGGTTGCCATCGTGGTGGGCAGCTATCGGGTACAAGATAAGGTGCAGGCCAGGACCATGGCGGCGAAAATGGCCTGTGCGGACGGCATTCAGGAGTACATCGAGACCCTCCGGGACCTGAAAGCCAGCAATGCGGAGCAGCGGTATCTGTCCGGCCTTTCCGACAAAATTCGGGCAGTGGAAAAGCAGTCTATTGTGGCAGAGCTGGAAACAGCGCTGTTTGTGTCCTCCGCCGGCATGGTGCTCAAGCTGGGTATTGCGTCGGTGGCGCTCACCGGTTCGGTGCTGCTGGTGCAGGGCAGTATCGATGTACTGACCCTGTTTCTGTTCCTGATGGCGGCATCCCGGATGTACGACCCCATGCAGGGGGCTTTGCAGAATCTGGCGGCGGTCATCGCCATGCGTACCAATGTGGGGCGGATGAATGAGATTCTGGACGCTTCCCTGCAGACCGGCAGCGAGCAGCTGACCAATCAGGGCTGCGATATCGTGTTCGACCATGTGGGATTTGCCTATAACTCTGGCGAGACGGTTCTGCGGGACGTTTCTTTTACCGCAAAGCAGGGCGAGGTCACGGCACTGGTGGGCCCCTCCGGCGGTGGCAAGACCACTGTTTCCCGGCTGGCAGCACGGTTCTGGGATTACCAGAAGGGCAGCATCACCGTGGGCGGCATGGAGGTTTCCCAAATCGACCCGGAAAAGCTCATGAGCCTGTATTCCATCGTCTTTCAGGATGTGACCCTGTTTGACAACACGATCCTCGAAAACATCCGTCTGGGGCGCAAGGGGGCCACCGACGAGGAGGTTCTGGCGGCGGCAAAGCTGGCAAACTGCGAGGAATTTGCCGAAAAGCTGCCGGACAAGTGGAACACCAACATCGGCGAGAATGGCTGCGCTCTTTCCGGCGGCGAGCGTCAGCGCATTTCCATCGCCCGTGCTTTTCTGAAGGATGCGCCTATCATCCTGCTGGACGAGGCCACCGCCAGCTTGGATGTGGAAAACGAAACTGCCATTCAGGAGGCACTATCCCGGCTCATAAAAAACAAGACCGTCCTCATCATCGCCCACCGGATGCGCACCGTAGCCGGTGCGGATCAGGTGGTGGTGCTGTCGGGTGGCATCGTGGCCGAGCAGGGCAGCCCGGCAGAGCTGTACGCCCGGAAGGGACTGTACACCCACATGGTGGATCTGCAGTCGGCAAGCCAGAACTGGACGATCTGAGAATGATGGCGGCTTTTATTTGGGAAAAAGTCTTGCATTCAGTTAAAAACTGTGGTATATACATTATACGAAACACTATTTTGAAAGAACGCTCCACCGTTCAATGATGTGTAAATGGGAGGTGCCTGCCATGACCGCCGTGATCTATGCCCGCTATTCTACTGACAGTCAGCGCGAAGAATCCATTGAAGGTCAGATCCGGGAATGCACCGCCTATGCGGAAAAGAACGGCTTCACGGTGGTGAAGCATTACATTGACCGTGCCATCTCCGCCAAGACCGATAACCGCCCGCAGTTCCAGCAGATGATCAAGGACAGTGAGCGTGGCATCTTTGACGTCATCATTGTCTGGAAGCTCGACCGCTTTGCCCGAAACCGCTATGACAGTGCCCGGTACAAGACCCAACTGAAGCGGAACGGCGTGAAACTGGTGTCGGCAACGGAAGTCATTTCGGCTGGTCCGGAGGGCATCATTCTGGAATCGGTGCTGGAAGGCTACGCCGAATACTACTCGGCTGACCTGTCCGAAAAGGTCGTGCGCGGCATGACCGAGAATGCTCTCAAGGGTATTTATAATGGCGGCACTATTCCGTTCGGCTACATGATCGATGAGACCCGGCATTACCAGCCCGACCCGCTGCTGGCTCCGTATGTGGAGCAGACGTTCCAGAAGTATGCGGACGGTGCGACCATGACTGACCTGCGGGATTGGTTAAAGGCGCACAACATCAAGAATTCGATGGGCGGGGAGATGTCCTATAACACGATTCAGCGGATGCTGAGCAATCGCCGGTACATCGGCGAATTGCGTTTGCGGGATGTGGTACAGCCCAATGCAATCCCGGCATTGGTATCGGAAGAGCTGTTCAACAAGGTGCAGGAAAAGCTGGCGAAAAATAAAAAGGCCCCTGCCCGTCATAAGGCAGAGGAAAGCTATCTGCTTACCACCAAGCTGTACTGCGGTAAGTGCGGAGCGCTGATGTTTGGCGAAAGCGGTGTCAGCCACACCGGGAAGATGTACACCTATTATAAGTGTGCTGCTGCCAAGAAGAAAAAGACATGCGATAAAAAGGCCGTGCGGAAACAGTGGCTGGAAGATCTGGTTGTCAACGAGACCATGAAACTGGTGGAAGACGATGCTTCCATGAATGCCATCATTGCCAAAGTCATGGAATTACAAAATCAGGAAAGCACGGATTTGCCCATCTATGAAAAGCAGTTGAAAGAAACGGAAGTCGGCATCACCAATATGCTGAATGCCATCCAGATGGGCATTCTGACCAGCTCTACCAAGGAACGGCTGGAAGCTCTGGAAGATCAGCGGAAGGAGCTGCAAGCCCGCATTGCCGAGGAACGGCTGGCAAAACCGAAGATGAAAGAAGAATTCGTCCGGTTCTGGCTGCTTCGCTTCCGCAAGCTGGATATGACCCAGCCGGAGCAGCGGCAGGCACTGGTGGATACCTTCATCAATGCCATCTATCTCTACGATGATAAGGTTCTCATTACCTTTAATTATAAGGAAGGTACGGAAACGGTCGCTTTCGGGGAAGCCGTGAAAGCGGAGAAAAGTTCGGATATGAGTGCGCGAGGTGCACCAGAAAATGCCGTGAAATCGAAAGATTTCACGGCTTTTTTGTTTTGTAAGCCATGGATGCACGGTTTCTGCACGGTTTTTGCACGGTGGGTTTTATCCATGTCCGATGATGTAGGGCGCTGTATTGCATTGCAATCAGTGCCCTTTTTGCATCAGGTGAGCAGGGCCAGGCGGAGCTTTGCCTTCATTTCCGGGTCGGCATCCTTGAGCAATTCCAAAAGAGCTGTCATGGAGATGGTGGGTTCGCCTGCGGCGGGTACAGCCTGTGGGCTGGGGGTGTCGGGCTTGGCATAGAAGCCGCTTTCAAACTTCTTGCCCAGCTCCACACGGGAGGACTGCTGGATAAGGCGGGCAAAGACTTCCTTGAGGATGTTCTCCGCTTTTTTAGCGTGAAAATGTAAAAGACCAACTGTATATTTCAGGTTTCGGAAAGAAGCTTCCCCTCCTCCAGCATCTTTTTCACCTCGCGCAGGTCTTTGCACTCGGCGGTGTACAGACGGCGCATCTCGTCGTCAGCGGGGGCAAGGTCCGGCACCATCACGGTGACAAAGCCGCCCCGCGCACCGGCGCGCACGCCGTTGTAGCTGTCCTCCAGCACCAGCGTTTCAGCCGGGGTGGTACCCAGCGCCTTGGCCGCGGTGAGGAAGATCTCCGGGTCGGGCTTTGACGAGGTGAACTGCTCGCCGGAAATAAGGGCCTGAAAGTGATCGGTCATGTGCCAGTTGTTGAGGTGCCGCAGGATGGATGCCATCCGGCTGGAGGAAGCCACCACCATGGGAATGTGCTGCGCTTCCAGATAGGCGATGAGTTCATCCAGACCCGGCTTTTTGGGCGGCGGTGCCTGAAAGGCCGTCTCTGCCTGCGCGTGCAGGGCATCCATGATGGCATCGGTGTCGCAGTCCGGGCCGTAGAAGCGGCGCAGCACGGCCCGCATGGAATCGCCTGCCGAGCCGCGCGCGGCAGCGTCCAGCCCTTCCTTATAAGGAAGGCCCAGTGTGGCCAGTGCAGGCTTCCACAGGGTGGCCCAGATGCGCTCGGTGTCGAACATCAGCCCGTCCATATCAAAAATAACACCTTTTATCATTGTGCAAAAGCTCCTTTCTGAGCCTGTAAGATCCGGCTTATGCCCTCATTGTATCATATTTTGGGCAGTTTGCACATGGAAAAGCAGGCAATTTAGCGCAACTTAACCTGTCCAAAGATGAAAGATTTTTCGTTTCCTTGTAAATCACATTCATATTATTATAATAGAAAACAACATTTGGTGTTTGCGGGCGCATTTTCACTCGCTGCGCCCGAGATCAGGAAAGAGGGAAAATAAATCATGTTGGATATCAAGATCACCCGTACCACTGCTCCGAAGGCAAAGCCTGACGAGAGCAATCTGGGTTTTGGCAAGAAGTTCACCGACCATATGTTCGTGATGGATTACACCGAGGGCGAAGGTTGGCACGATGCCCGCATTGTCCCCTACGGCCCCTTTGAACTGGACCCGGCTACTGTCGTGTTCCACTACGCTCAGGAGATCTTTGAGGGCATGAAGGCATACCGCACGGCCGATGATACCGTCCAGCTGTTCCGCCCGGACTGCAACGCAAAGCGTTTCCAGGACTCCGCCGACCGTCTGTGCATCCCCAAGATCCCTGTGGAGGACTACATTCAGGCCGTTGAGACGCTGGTGGATGTGGACCGTGACTGGGTGCCCCATTCCGACGGTGCTTCCCTGTATATCCGTCCCTTCGTGTTCGCAAATGACGTGGGTCTGGGCGTGCACGCTTCCAAGCACTACATCTTCTGCATCATCTGCGCTCCCTCGGGCGCTTACTACGCCGAGGGCATCAACCCCGTCCGCATCTACGTGGAAGACGAGTACATCCGCGCCGCTCCCGGCCTGACCGGCTTCACCAAGTGCGGCGGCAACTACGCTGCTTCCATCAAGGCCGGTGAGCTGGCCGAGGAGCAGGGCTACGCACAGGTGCTGTGGCTGGACGGCGTGGAGAAGAAGTACGTCGAGGAAGTTGGCAGCATGAACATCATGTTCAAGATCGACGGCAAGGTGTACACCGCTGCTACCGTCGGCACCGTTCTGCCCGGCGTTACCCGCCGCAGCTGCATCGAGCTGCTGAAGGACTGGGGCTATGAGGTCGTCGAGGGCAAGATCGCCATTGCCGACATCATGGCTGCTGCCCGCGAAGGCAAGCTGGAAGAGGTGTTCGGCACCGGTACCGCCGCTGTCGTCTCCCCCGTCAAGGAGCTGGTCTGGAAGGGCGAGCACGCCTACATCGGCGACGGCAAGATCGGCCCTGTCACCCAGAAGCTGTACGACACCATGACCGGTATGCAGTGGGGCAAGATCCCCGATACCAAGGGCTGGATCGTGCCTGTTGAGAAAAAGAACTGATCCCGATTCTCCGGAGAGAACCTTTTTATTCAGAATAGCAGCAAACGCCGCCAGGCCTCCGCTCGGCGGCGTTTGCCGTATATTAGGATAACGTCCTCGCCCTCTCCGTCAAACCTCCAAAATTTCCCGGCGCAATTGCTTTCTGTGCCCTGCAGTGCTAAACTGAAAACAGAACAGCGGCCTGCATTGCGGCAGGTCATGTGCAGGAAAGATTGAGAGGAATGGACCCATGGTCAAAAAATGGAGTGTGAGCTACCCTGCCGTCAACGGCACCGAGCAGCGCAGAGTATATGTTTATCTGCCCACGATGTATGAAGCTGATCCCGACCGCCGGTATCCGGTGCTGTATATGTTCGACGGCCAGAACGTCTTTTTTGACGAGGATGCCACCTTTGGCAAGAGCTGGGGCGTGGCCGATTATCTGGACTACACCGACACCCCGCTGATCGTGGCGGCGGTGGAGTGCAACGCCGGAGCCAACAACGAACGGCTGGTGGAGTATTCGCCCTACCGGTTCGACGACCCACAGTTCGGCCACTTCGACGGCACGGGTCAGGCCACCATGAGCTGGTATATCCACCGGTTCAAACCCTTCATCGACCGCAACTTCCGCACCCTGCCCGACCGGGAGCACACCTTTATCGGCGGCAGCAGCATGGGCGGCCTGATGAGCCTGTACGCCCTTTTGCAGTACAACGACACTTTCAGCCGTGCGGCGGCGCTGTCGCCGTCCATCTGGGTGTCGCCGGAAAAGCTTTCCGGCCTTGTGGGCCGCGCAAAGCTGGAGCCGGGCACCGTGCTGTACATGGACTACGGCTCCCGCGAGATGGGCAACCACGACGGGATGCGCTGCGGCTTTGCAGAGATGTGCGCAAAGGTCATGACCCGGGGCATCCACCTTACCAGCCGCATCGTGCCCGGCGGCACCCACAGCGAAGCCAGTTGGGAAAAACAGCTGCCCTTTATGTTCCATACTCTGATGTATGAGGTGGAGGAGTAAACCCTAAAAGGAGGAAACACCATGGAAATGCAGTATTTTAAGGACTACAGCCCGGCGCTGGGCCGCGACATGGAGTGCAAAATTTACGGCCACGCAGGCCGCCCGATGCTGTACATCCCCTGTCAGGATGGCCGCTTCTTCGATTTTGAGAACTTCCACATGGCCGACACCCTTGCCCCATGGATCGATGCTGGTAAGATCATGGTGATCTCCATTGATACCATGGACAAGGAGACCTGGTCCGACACGCAGGGTGACCCCTATTGGCGCATCCGCCGCTATGAGCAGTGGCTGCGCTATATCGTGGAGGAGGCTGTGCCCAAGATCCAGTATCAGGCCAAGGAGCGCAACGGCTGGGACGACCTGCCCGGTGTCATTGCCTTTGGCTGCAGTCTGGGCGCCACCCATGCGGTCAACCTGTACCTGCGCCGCCCGGATGTGTTCTGCGGCTGTCTGGCCCTCAGCGGCATCTACACGGCCCACTATGGCTTCGGCAATTATATGGACGAGCTGGTGTACATGAACTCGCCCGTGGACTACATGAAGAACTTCCCGGAGGATCACCCCTACATGCAGCTGTACCGCAGCCAGAAGGCGGTCATCTGCTGTGGTCAGGGCGACTGGGAACGGCCGGACACCACATGGTTCCTCAAGCGCATCTTCGAGGCCAAGAACATCCCCATCTGGGTGGACCTGTGGGGCCACGATGTCAACCACGACTGGAACTGGTGGTATAAGCAGACTGCATATTACATGCCGTATATTCTGGGCGAGCAGTAAAACAAACCCTCTCAGGCGCTGACGCGCCAGCTCTCCCGAAGGGCGAGCTTTGATGCATCTGACGGTTTGCAGCAAATAAGCTCCCCCTTTCGAGGAAAGACTTCCCCCGGTCGGGGGAAGATGTCGCGTAAGCGACAAAAAGGGGAATCTGGCAACGCTGTAAGCGTTGACTGAGAGGGACGCCTCCCTCCCGGAGGGAGCTGGCACGGCGAAGCCGTGACGGAGGGAGTTTTTATAGAGGAAAGAGGAATCGTAAAACCATGCAGAATTTTATTTTTATTTCGCCCAACTTCCCCACCAACTACTGGCAGTTCTGCCGTGAGCTGAAAAACAACGGCATGAATGTGCTGGGCATCGGCGACCAGCCCTACGATGAGCTGAAGCCAGAGCTGAAGGACAGCCTGAACGAGTACTACAAGGTGGGCAGTCTGGAAAACTACGACGAGGTCTACCGCGCCGTGGCCTTCTTTGCATTCAAGTATGGCCGCATTGACTGGCTGGAGTCCAACAATGAATACTGGCTGGAGCGGGACGCAGCCCTGCGCACCGATTTCCACATCACCTCCGGCTTCCAGACCTCCGATATGCCCCGCATCAAGTACAAGAGCAAGATGAAGGAGTATTACCAGAAGGCCGGCATCGCCACCGCACGCTACCACATGGTGGACGATTACGAGGGCTGCCGGAAGTTCATCGACGAGGTGGGCTACCCGGTGGTGGTAAAGCCGGATAACGGCGTGGGCGCATCCGATACCCACAAGCTGTCCAGCGACGAGGACCTGAAAAAGTTCCTCGTGCAGAAGACGGCCCATCACCCGGATGTGGAGTACATCATGGAGGAGTTCGTCCGGGCCGAGGTGAACAGCTACGATGCCATCATCGATGCCAACGGCAACCCCATCTTTGAGGCCGGCAACGTGAGCCCCATGTCCATCATGGATATCGTCAACGACAACGACAACTCCATCTACTATATCATCAAGGACCTGCCCGAGGACACCCGCGCTGCAGGCCGTGCCGCCGTCAAGAGCTTTGGCGTGAAGAGCCGCTTCATCCACTTTGAGTTCTTCCGCATGACCGAGAATCAGGCCAGCATGGGCAAAAAGGGCCAGATCGTGGCACTGGAAGTCAACATGCGCCCCTGCGGCGGCTTCACCCCGGATATGATCAACTTTGCCCGCTCCACCAACGTGTATAAGATCTGGGCGGACATGATCGCCTTTGGCGGCACCGATATGCCGGTGGGCGAGCACTTCTACTGCCCGTTTGCAGGCCGCCGCGACGGCAAGCACTTTGTGTACAGCCACGAGCAGATCATGCAGAAGTACCAGCAGAACATGCGCATGGTGGACCGCATGCCGGACGCGCTGAGCGGCGCCATGGGCAACCAGATGTACGTTGCCACCTTCTCCACCCGCGAGGGCATGGAGCAGTTCTACGCCGACGTGCTGGCTACCACCGATGCCACGAATGCCGCAGCTCAGAAGGAACTGAGCAGCATTTTGGCTCTGGGCGAGCCGGAGACCACCCCGGCGGAAAAGCCCGCCGCTCCTGCCGCTAAAAAGGCACGCACCACAAAGAAAAAGTAAGAATACGCTCAAAAAGCCCCGGAATGGCGTGCCCGTTCCGGGGCTTTTCGTTGTCCCTTTCTGCAAAGTGTGCTATACTGTTGCCAGACATTTTATTGGGAACGAGGTACATCTATGAAAATTCCTGCAAACGGCTTTACCCACGCCGGCAAGTTCCACGCCGACGATGTGTTTGCCACTGCCCTGCTGCAAATTTTGCGCCCGGACATCAAGATCACCCGCGGCTTTGTGGTGCCGGATGATTTTGACGGCATCGTGTACGATGTGGGCTTTGGTATGTTCGACCACCATCAGGAGCCCCGGGAGTACCGCCCCAATGGCGTGCCCTATGCGGCCCTCGGCCTGCTGTGGCGGGTGCTCGGCCCCGGCCTTGTGGGTGAGCGTCAGGCCCGGCTTATTGACGAGAACTTCATCCAGCCGCTGGACCTCAACGATAACACCGGCGAGCAGAACAGCCTGTGCGATGCCATTGGCTTTTTTAACCCGGTGTGGGACTCCAAAGAGGATCAGGACACCTGCTTTTTCAAGGCGGTGGCCGTGGCAAAGCAGATCTTGGAAAACCAGATCGCCAGCGCCAACGCCGTGAACCGCGCCGACGAAAAGGTGCAGCAGGCATACAAAAACTCCCGGGACGGCATCGTGGTGCTGCCCTGCTATCTGCCGTGGAAGAACGGCCTGTACAAGACGGACGCGTTGTTTGTGGTCTACCCCAGCCAGCGCGGCGGCTGGAGCGCCCAGTGCGTCACCGACCACAAGACCAAGCGCCCCAAGCTGCCCTTCCCCCAGAGCTGGGCCGGCCAGCCGCAGGAGGTCATTGAGCAGAAGAGCGGCATCCCGGGCATCAGCTTCTGCCACGCCAGCCGCTTCCTCATCACCGCCAAGGATAAGGAAACTGCCCTTGCCGCCTGCCGTCAGGTGTTAAAGAACAATGGCCGCATCTGAGCCGTGCGCCCGGCCAAAGCCCGCCTTTGTGTATATGGTGCGGTGTACAGGCGGTACGCTGTACACCGGCTGGACCACCGACCCTGCCGCCCGCCTGCGCGCCCACCAGAGCGGACGCGGCGCAAAGTACACCCGTGCCAGAGGGGCCGGGGGTTTTGCCTATCTGGAACTGTGCGCGGATAAGCGCGCCGCCCTGCGGCGGGAGTATGCCCTCAAGCAGCTGCCCAAGGCCCAGAAGGAACTGCTGTGCGCCGCATGGACGGCGGCGGGCGGGCCATTTTCCGGCGCATAAAGCGAAAACGAAACCCGGAACTCTTTCAGGGCCAGACGGCTCACGAAAGGGTCCCGGGCTTTTTGTTTTTGCGGTGTGAATTCTTTCCGTGTGCTGTAGTCCGCACATGCCTCCGGACAGGCTGCATGTGCCCCGAATATATACTGTGTAAATGCATAAAATATGAATATATTCTGCAAATAACGCATAAAGATGCAACATGAACGAAAAACGGGTGCCGGAAGCAAAAAAGGTTTGTATGGTTTTGTTATTGACGAAAAAACAGCGCGGCGTATAATAAAAGCATCAACCGAAACGCAACGGAAGAGGATGCGAAGGGAAAGTGCGCATCAGAAAACAAAAGTGTATTTTTATGAAAAAGGAGCGTCACCTATGAAAAAGGAAAACATCAAAAAAGTCGTGCTGGCTTACTCCGGCGGTCTGGACACCTCCATCATCATTCCCTGGCTGAAGGAAAACTACAACAACTGCGAGGTCGTCGCTGTCTCCGGTGACGTGGGACAGGGCACCGAGCTGGACGGTCTGGAAGAAAAGGCCAAGGCTACCGGCGCTTCCAAGCTGTACGTGCTGGACCTGAAGAAGGACTTTGTGGAGAACTACATCTTCCCCACCCTGAAGTTCGGCGCGAAGTACGAGGATTACCTGCTGGGCACCAGCTTTGCACGTCCGTGCATCGCAAAGGCTCTGGCGGATATCGCCATCAAGGAAGGTGCAGATGCCATCTGCCACGGCTGCACCGGCAAGGGCAACGATCAGGTGCGTTTTGAGCTGACCCTCAAGGCCCTGTGCCCGGATATGGCCATCATTGCTCCGTGGCGTGAGTGGGACATCAAGAGCCGTGACGAGGAGATCGATTACGCCGAGGCTCACCACATCCCCCTGAAGATCAACCGCGAGACCAACTATTCCAAGGACAAGAACCTGTGGCACCTGAGCCACGAGGGCCTCGATCTGGAAAGCCCCGCCAACGAGCCCCAGTACAACAAGCCCGGCTTCCTGGAGCTGGGCATCAGCCCCGAGCAGGCTCCCGATAAGCCCACCTATGTGACCATCCACTTTGAAAAGGGCATCCCCACCGCCGTGGACGGCAAGGAGATGGGCGCTGTGGAGCTGGTGGAATACCTGAACAAACTGGGCGGCGAGAACGGCATCGGCCTGCTGGATATCGTGGAGAACCGTCTGGTGGGCATGAAGAGCCGCGGTGTGTACGAGACCCCCGGCGGTGCCATCCTGTACAAGGCCATCAATGTGCTGGAGACCATCACTCTGGATAAGGAAAGCTCTCACTTCAAGGCTCAGCTGGCCCAGAAATACGCCGATATCGTCTACAACGGCCAGTGGTTCACCCCGCTGCGTGAGGCTCTGGACGCCTTTGCCGACAGTCTGGAAAAGACCGTCACCGGCGATGTGAAGCTCAAACTCTACAAGGGCAACATGATCAACGCCGGTGTCACCTCTCCCTACACCCTGTACGACGAGCAGACCGCTTCCTTCGGTGAGGACGAGGACTACAATCAGGCTGATGCCACCGGCTTCATCAACCTGTTCGGTCTGTCCATCAAGGAGCGCGCAAAGCTGTCCAAGAACTGGCCGGAGATCAAGTAAGCAGCTATAACATCTTCCCTTTCGTGTGTTTTCACACTTTCACACGGAAGTTCCATCCAACCGGCATCGTTGCCGGCGGCACCGCCGCAGGAGCGTTTTCCCCTGCGGCGGCTTTGCCGTTTTTAGAAGAAATTGACGAACCCTCTCAGTCAAACCCTGACGGGTTTGCCAGCTCTCCCGAAGGGCGAGCTTTATGCGCAGTTCGGCAAAGCCGTTCTTCAAGTGGGGAAGCTCTTGCTTTTCGCAGGCAGAAGAAAAGCTCCCCCCTCGGGGGAGCTGGCACGGCGCAAGCCGTGACTGAGAGGGTTTGGACATAAAGTAAAGGATAAAACTATGGCAGAACAACTCTGGAAGGGCCGTTTTTCCAAGGCCGTGGATTCCCGCGTGAACGACTTCAACTCCTCCATCCGCTTCGATCAGCGCATGATCGCGCAGGATATGCGCGGCAGCGGCGTGCACGCCGCCATGCTGGCAAAGCAGGGCATCATCTCGGAAAAGGACTGTGAGGACATCCTCAACGGTCTGGCATCCATCGCCGACGATCTGGCAGCCGGCAGGCTGGAGATCGACCCCAATGCCGAGGATGTGCACACCTTTGTGGAGCAGACCCTCACCGCCCGCATCGGCGACGCCGGCAAGCGGCTGCACACCGGCCGCAGCCGCAACGATCAGGTGGCGCTGGATATCCGCCTGACCCTGCGGGATTACAGCCACACCCTGCAGGCCTACATCGTGGAGCTCATCAAGGTCATCTGCAAAAAGGCCGGTGAGAACACCACCGCCGTCATGCCCGGCTACACCCATCTGCAGCGTGCCCAGCCCATCACCTTTGGCCATGCCCTGATGGCATACGCCTCCATGCTGCTGCGCGACCTGCAGCGCTTTGAGGATGCCACCGCCCGCATGGACGCACAGTGCCCGCTGGGCAGCGGCGCGCTGGCTGGCACCACCTACCCGCTGGACCGCCAGTTCACCGCCGAAAAGCTGGGCTTTGCGGCTCCCTGTGCCAACAGTCTGGACGGCGTGTCCGACCGCGATTTCTGCATCGAGCTGGCCAATGCCATCTCCATCTGCATGATGCACCTGTCCCGGCTTTCCGAGGAGATCATCCTCTGGTGCAGCTGGGAGTTCAAGTTCATTGAGCTGGACGATGCCTTTACCACCGGCTCTTCCATCATGCCGCAGAAGAAGAACCCGGATGTTACCGAGCTGATCCGCGGCAAAACCGGCCGCGTCTACGGCGACCTGAACACCCTTCTGGTGATGATGAAGGGCATTCCCCTCGCCTACAACAAGGACATGCAGGAAGATAAGGAAGCCATCTTCGACGCAGTGGATACGCTGGAGCTGTGCCTGAAGACGGTCACTCCCATGCTGGACACCATGAAGACCCTGCCGGCCAACATGCGCCGCGCCGCCGCCAAGGGCTTCATCAACGCCACCGACTGCGCCGACTACCTCACCAAGAAGGGGATGCCCTTCCGCGATGCCTACAAGCTGACCGGCTGCATGGTGTCCGACTGCATTGCAAAGGACAAGACCCTTGAAGAGCTGACCCTCGACGAGTTCAAGGGCTACAGCGCTCTGTTCGAGAACGATATCTACGATGCCATTGATCTGGTCAAGTGCTGCGAGGGCCGCACCAGCTACGGTGGCCCCAGCGAAGCCAGCGTGAAGAACCAGATCGCACTGGCAAACGCACAGCTGGATGCGTGGGAGGAAAAGAACGCATGAGCGTGAAAGTTTTTATTGATGGCTCTTCCGGCACCACCGGCCTGCGCATTGCCGACCGTCTGGCACAACGCCCGGAGATCGAGCTGCTTTCCATTTCCGCAGAGGGCCGCAAGGATGTGAACGAGCGCGCGAAGGTGATCAACTCTGCCGACCTCGCCTTCCTTTGCCTGCCGGATGCCGCTTCCAAAGAGGTCATGCCCCTGCTGCGCCCGGACGTGAAGGTGCTGGACACCTCCACCGCCTTCCGCACCGATGCCGCATGGGACTACGGCTTCCCGGAGCTGGCGGGCCAGAAGGAAAAAATCAAAAATTCCTGCCGCGTGGCAGTGCCCGGCTGCTATGCCAGCGGCTTTATCAGCATTGCCCGCCCGCTGGTGGAGCTGGGCCTTGCACCGGCCGATTATCCCTTCAGCTGTACCGGCATCTCCGGCTACTCCGGCGGCGGCAAAAAGATGATCGCCGAGTACGAGAGCGCTGACCGTCCGGCGCACAGCAAGCTGGATGCACCCAAGAGCTACGGTCTGGGCCTTGCCCATAAGCACCTGCCGGAAATGCAGAAGATCAGCGGACTTGCCCACACCCCCATGTTCGTGCCCGTGGTGTGCGATTACTACTGCGGCATGCAGGTGCTGGTGCCGCTGGATCTGACGCTGGCGGGCAGCACCGCCGAACAGGTGGCCGAGGGCATTGCGGCATATTACAAGGATGCTGCCACCGTCAAGGTGCACGCTCTGAACGAAGCCCTGCCGGAGAACGGCCTGTACTCCAATGCCATGGCCGGTACCGACCGCATGGAGCTGTACATGACCGTGAACGCTGCAGGCGACCAGATGATGCTGGTCTCCCTGTTCGATAATCTGGGCAAAGGCTCTTCCGGCGCGGCCGTCCAGTGCATGAACCTGATGCTGGGGCTGGAAGAGACCAAAGGGTTGGAATAAAAAAGAAAACCCTCTCAGTCACCTGACGGTGACAGCTCCCCCGAAGGGGGAGCTTTTGGCAAAAAGATAAGGTTTCCCTCTTGCTGAAAAGCTCCCCCTTTTGGGGGAGCTGGCAATGCCGCAAGGCATTGACTGAGAGGGTTCGTCCTGTGGGAAAGGAAGATCATTATGCAGTATCAAGAAGTTGCGGGCGGCATCTGCGCGCCCAAGGGCTTTGCAGCGGCTGGCGTGCACTGCGGCATCCGCGCAAACCATGCAGAAAAATACGATCTGGCACTCATCAAAGCGGACGTGCGCTGCGCCGCCGCCGGTGTGTACACCACCAACAAGGTCTGCGGCGCACCCATCAAGGTGGACCGCGCCCACCTGAAGGACGGCTACGCACAGGCGATCATCGTGAACAGCGGCAACGCCAACACCTGCGCCGCCAACGGCGTGGCTCTGGCCGAAGAATGCTGTGAGCTGGTGGGCAAGGAGCTGGGCATCGACCCGCAGGACGTTCTGCCCGCTTCCACCGGTGTCATCGGTCAGCCCATGGTCATCGACCCCTTTGCCCGGGGCATCCCTGCCGCCGCCGCAAAGCTGGCTGCGGACGAGCAGGGCAGCACCGATGCCGCCACCGCCATCATGACCACCGATACCCACAAAAAGGAATACGCCATCCAGTTCGAGCTGGGCGGCAAGACCTGCACGGTGGGTGCCATTGGCAAGGGCAGCGGCATGATCGCCCCCAACATGGCCACCATGCTGGCGTTCTACACCACCGATGCCGCCGTCTCGCCCATCCTGCTGGAAAAGGCCCTCAAGACCGTGGTGCCCGGCACCTACAACCAGATGAGCGTGGATCTGGACACCTCCACCAACGATACCTTGATCATCATGGCTTCCGGCCTTGCAGGCAACCCGGAGATCTGCGAGGAGAACGCGGACTACGAAGCCTTTGTTGCCGCGCTCACCGCCATTGCAGAGCACATGTGTGCCGAGCACGCCGGTGACGGCGAGGGTGCCACCCACCTCATCACCTGCGAAGTGACCCACGCCCCCGACCTGAAGACCGCCCGTGCCGTCAGCCGCAGCGTGGTGTGCTCCAACCTGTTCAAGGCCGCAGTGTTCGGCCGCGATGCCAATTGGGGCCGCATCCTGTGCGCCATCGGCTACACCCCCGGCGATTTCTCTATTGATAAGGTCTGCGTGTGGCTTTCCAGCAAGGCCGGTGAGGTGTATGTGTGCGAAAACGCCGCCTACCACCCCTACAGCGAGGACGAAGCCGCCAAGGTGCTGGCTGAGCACGATGTGCTGGTGAAAGTGGACATGGGCACCGGCGATGCATCCGCAAAGGCATGGGGCTGCGATCTGACCTACGATTACGTCAAGATCAACGGCGACTACCGCACCTGATAACCCTCTCAGGCGCTGCGCGCCAGCTCCCCCGAAGGGGGAGCTTAAAACGAACGACAAGCAGCTGATTTTATGAAATAAAGTGACCCGTCCGGCAAAAGCTCCCACTCTCGGGGGAGCTGGCAATGCCGCAAGGCATTGACTGAGAGGGTTCAGAGGAAATCTTATGAAAAACGAAGAAATGGCGCGCCTTTTCTCTGAGGCGACACCCTACATCCAGAAGTATCACGGAAAGACCATGGTGGTAAAGTACGGCGGCAATGCCATGATCAACGAAGAACTGAAAAATGCCGTCATGAACGATCTGGTCACCCTCACCCTGCTGGGTGTGCGCGTGGTGCTGGTGCACGGCGGCGGCCCGGCCATCAATGAGATGCTGAAAAAGGTGGGTGTGGAGAGCCATTTCGCAAACGGTCTGCGCGTGACTGACGATGCCACCATGGAGATCGTGCAGCAGGTGCTGGCCGGTAAGGTGAACAAAGATCTGGTGGCAAAGCTGCGCGGCCGCGGCGTGGGCCTGTGCGGCATGGACGGCCAGATGCTGCGCTGCACCGAGCTGGACCCCCAGCTGGGCCATGTGGGCGAGATCGTGCATGTGGACGCTACCCTGATCGCAAGCCTGCTGGACGGCGGCTTCATTCCCGTGATCGCCACGGTGGGCATGGACGATCTGGGTCAGGCCTACAACGTGAACGCCGACACCGCCGCTGCGCAGATCGCGATTGCGCTGAAAGCGGAGAAGCTGGTATCCATGACCGATATCGCGGGCCTGCTGCGGGATAAGGACGACGAGAGCACCCTCATCCCCGAGGTGGAGGTGTCCGAGATCGAGGGCTATAAGTCCGCCGGCATCATTGCGGGCGGCATGATCCCCAAGATCGGCGGCATGGCCGATGCCATCTATCAGGGCGTGCACGAGGCGGTCATCATCGATGGACGCGTGCCCCACTCCATCCTGCTGGAGCTGTTCTCCAACCGCGGCTCCGGCACCCGCTTTTACCGCCGCAGCCACCGCGAATAAGCATTGCGCAGGTGCCGTGCAGGCGGTATAATAAGAAAAATGACCCTCTCAAGCCTTTGCCAGCATTTTCTGGCGCGAAAGCGCCTGAGAGGGTTTCTGTTCACAGGAGGGTACACCTATGGATTCTGAAAAAGTCATCAAGCGGGACAACGAATACGTCCTGCACACCTATAACCGCAACCCTATTGTGCTGGAAAAAGGCCACGGCCTGCGCGCCGCAGGCCCCGAGGGTCAGCAGTATCTGGATTTTACCAGCGGCATCGGTGTCAACAGTCTGGGCTACTGTGATCTGGACTGGGCCGAAGCCGTCTCGGAGCAGGCCCACAAGCTGCAGCATACCTCTAACCTTTACTACACCGCGCCCTGCGGCAAGCTGGCCAAAAAGCTGTGTAAGCGCACCGGCATGAGCAAGGTGTTCTTTGGCAACTCCGGTGCCGAGGCCAACGAGGGTGCCATTAAGGCCGCGCGCAAGTACAGCGTGGACCACTACCGCAAGGACCGCACCACGGTCATCACGCTGGTGAACAGCTTCCACGGCCGCACCATCGCCACCCTGACCGCCACCGGTCAGGAGGTGTTCCACAACTACTTCGGCCCCTTCAACGAGGGCTTCCTGTATGCTCCGGCAGGCGATATCGAAGCGCTGGAGGAGCTGGTGGACCGCACCACCTGCGCCGTGATGCTGGAACTCATTCAGGGCGAGGGCGGTGTGATGGCGCTGGACCCGGACTACGTGCAGGCCGTGCGCAAGCTCTGCGACGAAAAAGACCTTGTGCTCATCGTGGACGAGGTGCAGACCGGCGTGGGCCGCACCGGCACCTTCCTGTGCTGCGAGCACTACAACCTCAAGCCGGACGTGGTCACGCTGGCCAAGGGTCTGGGCGGCGGCCTGCCCATCGGCGCAGTGCTGATGAACGAAAAGGTGGCCGAGGGCATGGGCCCCGGCACCCATGGCTCTACCTTCGGCGGCAACCCGGTGGTCTGCGCCGGTGCCAACGTGGTGGTGGACCGCATGGACCAGAGCTTCCTTGCCAATGTCAACGAGCGCGCCGTCCAGCTGCGCGCAGGCATCGCAAAGCTGCCCCATGTCAAGAGCATTTCCGGCATCGGCCTGATGGTGGGCATCGAGTTCTACGACCTCAAGGCCGCAGATGTGCTGGCCGCCTGCCGCGAAGCGGGCCTGCTGGTGCTGACAGCCAAGACCCGCCTGCGCCTGCTGCCGCCGCTGACCCTCAGCGAGCACGATGTGGACATGGCGCTGGAGATCCTGAGCGATGTGCTGGGCAAAATGGAGCCGACGGCTCCGAAGGAGCAGGCATGAAAAATCTGCTGAAAATGAGCGACCTCTCCCCTGCCGAGCTGACCCACATTCTGGATGTGGCCGACCAACTCAAGGCACAGCAGAAGCTGGGCGGCACGGCCCCGCTGCTGGCAGGAAAGACGGTTGCCCTGATATTCTCCAAGGCATCCACCCGAACCCGCACCAGCTTTGAGGTGGGTGTGTACCAGCTGGGCGGTCTGGGCAACTACATGAACACCGCCGAGCTGCAGGCCGGGCGCGGTGAGCCCCTCAAGGACACCGCCCGGGTGCTGGGCCGCTACTACGACTGCGTGGTGTGGCGCACCTACCGCCAGAGCGATCTGGAAGAGTTTGCCGAGCTGGCCGGTGTGCCGGTGATCAACGGCCTGACGGATTACGCCCATCCCTGCCAGGTGCTGGCCGACCTGATGACCATTCGGGAGCGCCGGGGCAGCCTTGCGGGCCGGAAGCTCTGCTTTGTCGGCGACGGCAGCAGCATGGCAAACAGCCTCATCGTGGGCGGACTGCTGGCTGGGATGCAGGTCACCTGCGTCTGCCCGCAGAGCTACCGCCCGGCGGCGGATGTGCTGATGTTCGCCCACAAGTACGGCAGTGCTTTCCACCTGACCGCAGACCCTGCCGAGGGCGTTCAGGATGCCGACGTGGTGGCAACGGCTGTGTGGAACACCGCCAAGCCTGGCACGCCGGAAAGTGAGCAGCGCCTGCGGGATTTCGTGGGCTATCAGCTCACAAGCAAGCTGCTGGAAAGCGCCAAGCCCGATGTCATGGTGCTGCACTGCCTGCCCGCCCACCGGGGTGAGGAGATCTCCTCGGCGGTGTTCGAGCAGCACGCACCGGAGATCTTCGATGAAGCCGAGAACCGCCTGCACGTGCAGAAAGCCGTGCTGGCCATTCTTCTGGCGGGGAAATAAAAACAGAACGCCAACAGGGCCGCCGCACATCGTTTGTGCGGCGGCCCTGTTTTTTATCGTGGAAGATTTGTTGGTGGAATAGAGCGTTGGCTGTGCGCTGCGGTGAAATGGCGTCAACCGATACTTTGCTGGCGCTCGTCCCCATAGGTCTCTATGTAGCGGAAGAACAGGTATTCGCACAGCATCAGCAGCTGTACGCGGGACTGCACCGGAAGGCCGGAGCACACAAAGTTTGTGGCGTTGACATACAGGTTTTCATCTGCCATGCCGCTGAGGGTATTGCTGCCGAGATTTGTAAAAGAAACCAATGCGGCACCACGGCTTTTGGCAACCGTTGCAGCGGCAATGATCAGACTTGTTTCGCCGGAAATGGAAAGGGCCAGAACCAGATCATCGGAAGTCAGCCGCCGGGCGCTGATATTCATCAGGGTGCTGTCATCGTAACAGAAGGCGGCCTTGCCGATGGTCTGCAGCCGCTTTGCAAGTTCGGAGCCGGGCATTCTGCTGCTGCCTACGGCATACAGCTCAATGCGGCGGCTGCAGTGGATCAGCTCTACGATACGCTCTACGGTCTCCTCCGGAACCATCTCGATGGTTTTGTGGATATCCCGGAAAAAGTCGGTCGGGTGAGACTTTCGCGGCATTTCCTCCGGCTCAAACAGATCCATGCGCAAAGATGCCTTAAAATCGGAATAACCACTGAAACCGAGCTTCTTGCAAAAGCGGACGACAGAAGCCGGTGAGATGAACAACCGGTCCGCAAGTTCTGTCACCTTGAGATTGGCGATCTCGGTGTGGTTGCGAATGCAGTAAGAAAGAAGTTCATTATCGTTTTTGTTCAGCTGGGGCGTGTGTTCTGCAATGCGGGTGAAAAAGTCCATGATGTCCTCCGGCGGGAAGGCTTTGAAGAAAGTTAGCAGGTGTGAAAATATTTTCAGACTCTGGAATTGTTTCAACTTGGGCAAACTGGTTCAAAACTTTCAAAACGCCTTTAAAAAAATGTTCATATCGATTATATTATAGTCACTCTCCAAAGCGCGCGCAAGGGTAAAATCAGAAACATGATCGCAAAACGAATGTGAGGTTTCAAAAATGGAAGGATTTAAAGTTGTTATTGTCGGCGGCGGCTCCAGCCATACCCCCGGCATTATCCAGAGCCTGATTGCAAATCTTGACCGCTTCCCGCTGAAAAAGCTGGTGCTGTACGATATTGACCCGGATCGTCTGGAGCTGGTCGATACCCTGTGCGGCTCGCTGATCGCAAAGCTGGATCCGGAATGCGTCTACTTCACCACCACGGACCCGGAAAAGGCCTACACCGATATTGACTTTGCCTTTGCTCAGATCCGTCAGGGCGGCATGGAAATGCGGGAGAAGGACGAGAAGATCTCGCTGGAGTTTGGCGTTGTGGGTCAGGAGACCTGCGGCCCCGGCGGCATGGCATACGGCCTGCGTTCCATCCCCGGCGTGTTCCAGGTGATCGACGATGTGCGCAAGTACGCACCCGAGGCATGGATCATCAATTACTCCAACCCTGCTGCGATCGTGGCTGAGGCCACCCGCCGCAAGTACAACAACTATAAGATCCTGAACATCTGCGATATGCCGGTAGCCATCATGCTGTCCTTCGCAAAGATGCTGGGTCTGGAAAAATACAACGATGTGGACCCGGTCTACTTTGGTTTGAACCACTTTGGCTGGTGGACCCACCTGTACGACAAGAGCGGTGTGGACCGTATGCCGGAACTGAAGGAAAAGATCATGAAGTTCGGTCTGGCTGCTTCTCATGATAAGCACCACTCCGATCCTTCCTGGCGCCACACATGGGAAAACTTTAAGGAAATCCTCACCGACTTCCCGGAGTATCTGCCCAATACCTACCTGCAGTACTATCTGTATGCCAAGGAAAGCGCCGAGGATATGGATCCCAACTACACGCGTGCCAACATGGTCATGGATGGCCGTGAGAAGGACATGATCGAGCAGGCAAAGCTGATCCGCGAGAGCGGCGGCAAGAAGGAAGCAAACCTGAATCTGTTCAATGCTTTTGGCGATTTTATTGTGGATGTGGCATGCTCCATTGCCTATAACAATGCGGACCGCTATCTGGTCATTGTGGAAAACAAGGGCTGCATCCCGCAGATGCCGTATGATGCCATGGTGGAAGTTCCCTGCTACCTGCGCAAGTGGGGCCCGGAGCCTGTTACCATCGGCAATATCCCCCAGTTCCAGCTGGGCATGATGATGCAGCAGGTCTCTTCGGAAAAGCTGATCGTGGATGCTTATTTTGAACACTCCTACCAGAAGGCACTGGAAGCATTCACGATGAACAAGACAGTTCCCTCTGCCAAGGTGGCACGCAAGATCCTGGATAAGATGATCGAAGCCAATAAGGGCTACTGGCCCGAACTGCACTGAGATCCTCAGGAGGTAAATCATGGAGAAGAGAGAGAAGAAAGTTACCTTTTCACAGTTCCAGAAACTGGGAAAAGTTCTAATGACGCCTGTCATGATCCTGCCCATCGCAGGTATTCTGGTGGGCATTGGCTCTGCGTTCACGACAAAGAACATTGTGGCACTGTGGCCGGTTCTGGGCAATACCTATGTCAAGCTGTTCTTTAATCTGCTCAAGGCCATGGGCAATACCATTAACTCCTATCTTCCAATCATTTTTGCTGTTTCCGTTGCCATCGGCTATGCAGAAAAGGAAAAGGGCATCGCGGCATTGTCCAGCGTGATCGGTTTCCTCGCCATGAACAATGTGATGAATATCCTGCTGACCAGTCTGGGCATTCTGGACCCTGCGGCGATGAAGACCGGCCAGTCCATGGTCATGGGCATCGCTTCGCTTGACACCGGTGTATTCGGCGGTATTCTGGTGGGTCTGCTGGTTGCAAAGCTGCATAACAAATACTATAATATTCAGCTGCCGCCGGTTCTGGGCATCTTCTCAGGCACAAAATTCGTGCCGATGATCTCGCTGCTGGCCTGCTCTGCGCTGGGTCTGGTAATGTCTGTGGTGTGGCCCTTCGTTCAGACCGGTCTGGGCTTCATGGGCGAGATCATTTATGACACTGGCATGGCAGGCAGTGTGATCTATGGTCTGGCAGAGCGTGCGCTGCTGCCTTTTGGCCTGCATCACTTTATTTACACTCCGTTCTTCTTCACAAACCTTGGCGGTTCCATGGTCATTGATGGCACGCTGTATGAAGGCGCAGTGAACATTTACAACGCCATGCTGGCTTCTCCGGATGCCATGTTTGACGTGAACATTACCCGCTTTATCATGAACGGCAAGGTTATTTTTGCTATGTTTGGTCTGCCCGGTGCGGCTCTGGCCATGTACCATTGCGCAAAGCCGGAGCGTAAGCCTCAGGTCAAGGCGCTGCTGATCGCAGCCATCATCCCCTCCATCTTCACTGGCATCACCGAGCCCATTGAGTACAGCTTCCTGTTTGCGGCTCCGCTGCTGTTCGTGGTGCACGCTGGCTATGCAGGTCTGGCCTACCTGCTGACTTACATCTGCAAGGTGAATATCCCGGGGCCCAGTTCCTTCGGCGGCCCTTTCCTGAGCACGATCTTCAATGGCATCATGCAGGCGGATAAAGGCTCTAACTGGATCTGGGTGTTCATCATTGGCATTCCCTGCTTCTTCCTGTACTATTTCACCTTCCGCTTCATGATCACCAAGTTCAACTACAAGACTCCCGGCCGCGAAGATGATGGCCAGGAGGTCAAGAAGCTGGACAAGAAAATGAGCGACGAGATGATGGCGACCATCATTGAAGGTCTGGGTGGTGCAGACAATATCCAGCATGTGGATGCCTGCTTTACTCGACTGCGCGTCAAAGTCAAAGACAAGGCTCTCGTTATGCCGGATACTGACTGGAAGCAGAAGACGGGTGCAAACGGCGTCGTTCAGGTCGCAGATGGTGTGCAGATCATCTACGGTGCCAAGGCCGATATCTACAAAAACAACCTCAAGAGCGCTCTGAACATGGACTGATTTTTCAGTGCCGGTCAGGGTTTCCCGAATAAACAGCGAGGGCATCTGCCAACGGCAGATGCCCTTTCTGCATACAAAAAAATCAAACCTTTGCCGCACCGCGGTCGAGGATCTTATCGAACCGGGCAAAGAAGGTGATGGTGGTGATGGTGGCGGCCAGAATGTCGCTGACCGGCTCGGCCAGAAACACGCCGAACACTGCATCCGGCAGAACATGCGGCAGAATGAAGATGAGGGGGATCAGCAGGATGATCTTGCGCAGGCAGGCCAGTAGCAGGCTTACCTTAGCCTGCCCCAGCGCCATAAAGCTTTGCTGGCAGGCGATCTGGAAGCCCATGGCAAAAATGCCCGCCATGTAAATGCGCATGGCCCACGTGGTGTACTGGATCAGTGCGGTGTCCGAGGTGAAAATGCCCGCCACCGCGCCGGGAAACAGCATCATCAACAGCCAGAACAAGCAGGTGTAGGCCCCGCACAGCGTCAGCTGAAAACAGAAGGCTTCCTTGACGCGGGCCTTCTTGCCTGCGCCGAAGTTGAAGCTCATCACCGGCTGTCCGCCCTGACAGATGCCCTGAATGGGCAGCGTGCACAGCTGGGATGCGCTGGTGATGACGGTCATGGCACCCACAGCCACATCGCCGCCGTACCGCGCCAGACTGGAGCTGAAGCTGATGGAAAGCAGGCTTTCGGTGGAGAGCATCACAAACGAGGAGATGCCCAGCGCCAGCACCGGCAGAATGATCTGCTTTTCCGGGCGCAGGTAGTCTCTGCGCAGGCGCAGGATGGTCTTTTTGCCGGTGAGAAAGCGGATGATCCATGCCGCGCCCACGGCCTGACTGAGCACCGTGGCAATGGCCGCGCCCCGCACGCCCAGCCCGAACCCGAAGATCAGGATGGGGTCGAGGATAATGTTGATCACCGCGCCGATCACGGTGGTAAGCATACTGGTCTTGGCAAAGCCCTGCGTGGTGATAAAAGGGTTCATGCCCAGCACTACCAGCACGAACACCGAGCCTGCAATGTAGATGCGGCTGTAGCTCAGGGCGTACGGCAGGGTGGCATCGCTGGCACCGAACAGCCGCAGCAGCACCGGTGCCCCGGCATAGAAGCCAATGGTCAGCACCACGGCAAAGAACATCAGTACGGTAAAGCTGTTGGAGACGATCTTTTCGGCCTGCTGCCTGTCCCCCTGCCCCAGAGCAATGGCGGTGCGCGGCGCGCCGCCCGCGCCCACCAGCATGGCAAAAGCGTTCAGCAGCATCAGAATGGGTGTGAACAGCCCCACGCCGGTCAGCGCTGCCGCGCCAATGCCCGCAATGTGGCCGATGTAAATGCGGTCCACGATGTTATACAGCAGGTTCACCACCTGCGCCACCACGGCGGGGATCATGAGCTGCAGCATCAACTTTTTGATGCTGCCGGTGCCCATATCTTGTTTTGCCTGTGCCATTGGAATGCTCTCCTCTGTACTTCAAATTTGAAAAATATCGTTCCTATTATACTCGGCTCCCGCCCAAAAGAACAGCCTTTTTTGCAAAGAAACCGCGCTTTCTGCCCCAAAAACGCAAAACGGCACGGCTGCGTATGGCTTGCAGCCGTGCCGTGCCGTGCCGTAACGGGAGAAAAGTGTTGACGGAAAACCGCTTTTTTGCTATACTGTAAAGGCTAATATATGGAGATGTATCGAAGCGGTCGTAACGAGAACGACTCGAAATCCAAGTGGATGCTTCGCCGGATGTCTCCATATCACACGAGAGAACGTCAATTTCGATGCCCTGACAGGCTTCAGAACCTGTCTGAACGATGCGTTTTCTAACAATATTCTAACAGCAACTGTTCCAAGTTTCAAGGCCGATTTGCGATATACAAATCGTAAATTTGCCATGAAAATATACTTGGAGATGTATCGAAGCGGTCGTAACGAGAACGACTCGAAATCTAACTGGCTTTTTGGAAGTGGTTTTCCGGTTTTGCTAGGTTTCATGCGGGTTTTCCGACTTCGTGAGTGAACGATTTTCGGTCGTTCTCTCCTGTAATTCTCTCCAAAGTTTTCCCGGAATGCACGGAGCATTCTAAAATTTAATATCTGGAGCATTACTCAAGTGGTCGTAAGAGGTCGCACTCGAAATGCGATAGGCCGGGAGACCGGTGCCAGGGTTCGACTCCCTGATGCTCCGCCAAATCGAATGGGCAGATGAATTTTATTCGTCTGTCCATTCTTTTTTGCCGGAACATCGCCCGTCCACCCTGTCTTTGGGGCGTATGGCATCATGCTGACGCATTGCCATAGCCCAGCCCCTCCAGCATCGCCTGTGCAGACGAGAGCTTGGAGGCGTAATCGAGGTGGGCGTAAATGTTGGCGGTGGTGGAGAAGTCGCTGTGACCCAGCCATTCCTGAATCTGCTTCATGGGAACGCCGTTTGCTAGAAGAAGGCTGGCGCAGCTGTGACGCAGGTCGTGGAAGCGAATAGGACGCAGACCGTTTTTCTCCAACAGCTTCGGGAACTGCTCGGAAACGTAGTTGGGGCGGATGATGTTCCCGATCTCGTCCACACACAGATAGCCCAGATAATCCCGGTTGTAGCTTTTACCGCACAGGCGGCGGTAGGTTTCCTGCTGACCTTTCAGCATCAGCAGGCGGTCACGGATGGGCGGCACAAGAGGCAGCGTCCGCAGGCTGGACTTCGTTTTTGCACGATCTGCCTGTACCAGAACCTTTTTGCCGTCGATGGACGCCTGCGTAACGATGTGCTTGATCTCCAAGGTGTTTTCCTCAAAGTCGATCGCATCCCACTTCAGCCCCAGCACCTCGCTGCGGCGCAGGCCGTAGAAGGATGCCAGCAGAACCGGGATCTCCAGCTTGGTGCCCTCTGCGGCCTCCGTCAAAGCATGGATCTCTTCGGCACTGTAATAGCTGCCCTTGAACTCATTCTTCTTCGGACGCTCGACCTTATCTGCCGGATTGGTGGGGATCAGGTCGATCTTGACCGCATACTTCAATGCCTTGTGGATGTTTGCATGGTAATGGATCACCGAATTTGCCTTGACCCGTTCAAGCTGTTTCGTATAGAAATCCTGCAAATCGGTGGCTTTCAGGTCTACCAGCTTGATGCCGCGCTTGCGGAAATAGGGAGCGATGATGCGCTCCACCATTCCTTGATAGCTGGCATAGGTCGTGATTTGGACAGAGCTTTTCGTGACTTCCAGCCATTTCAGCATGAAGTCCGAAAAGAGAATGTCATCGTCTAAGCGGATCTCCGCAGGTGCGGTGGGAACCACGAAGTTCCTCCGACGTTCCAGCAAAAGAGCCTCGGCTTTCTTCTTGTTCCTCTTGACGGACAGACCGGTGGCTTCCCACTTGGTCTTTCGCTTTCCGTCTGCGTCCTTGTAACTCAGAACGATGTAGTAGAAGTCGTTTTTTTCTTGCAGATGCCCTGCTACCATAGTGTTACCTCCTGTCTTTGCATCCACTTGAATATGTAACTTCTGCCGCTGACACCATCAGTGTACCCAACGGCAGGAGAGAATGCAAGGATGTCACGCCCGGATGGTGTGACCGGGTGCGAATCCGATAAGATAAGTCAAAAGATGTGCCTTGGGGATGCGGTAGGAGCGTCCGACCTTCAAGTGCTGGACGCTCCCCTTTTTCAAAAGCGCATACCCGGTTTTCGTGCTGATGCTCAATATCTCGCACATCTGGTCGATGTTCAGCACATCCGGGTAATCCCGGAGCATCACACGGTATGCATCACGGGGATTCAGAGTTTCTTCGCCCAAACAGATTCCCCCTTCTATAATGGAGTGTACCGTTCCGTCTTGCGGTCGGGCTCTTCCTGAATCAACGTGCAGGCTGCGATCTCGCTCATTCCTGTCCTCTCCTTTCAGTTCGATATGTCAACTATTTAAAAGAAAATACTATATGTAAAGGGCAATGGTCTTTTTCGGGTACCATCGCCCTTGCCAAAGGAGATATTTGAGCTTAGAACTTCATCGGCAGTGCGTCTTTCCTGCACTTGCCGTTGTAGGTGGTGTAGATGGGGTAAACGTACCGCCGCCAGCCCGGGAGCTTTGCGGGGTTATCCCGGCTGATACGGTAGATCTCCATCGGGTGGACGCTGCCCAGCGCACGGACAAGCCGCTCCGCACTGTACTGCCCATGATACAGCTGCACAAAGCACATCACGCCCCGCAAGACAGCCGCCCGGAAGGAATCCGGTCTGCCCTCCCACGCCGCCACGATGTGCCGCAGGGCTTCGCAGTAGATCTCTTCGCCCAGCTGGTCGTACAGCTTCAGCGCCGTGCCCACGCAGCTGATGCGGTAGTCACTCAGCTGCATACTGTCGTAGTTGAGGGACAGCCCCACCCGGTTGGTGGCTGCGACAAACGCCTTGGAAGGCGCATCGCCGCCCACCACCTTGGCGCGCAGCTTGATGCCCGCCGACAGGGGTGCGGCGTGACCGTTCTGCTCGGCAAAGAGCAGGGCTTCCTGCTCCATCGTCAGACCGGTATAGACCTTGCAGAGGATCGGGCGGTCCTCGCCGCCGTTGAGGAGGATGCAGCCCTCGATGGTGTGCTGACCGTCCATCACATAGTACCTGCCGTTGCGGAAGCTGACCTTCGGCTCGTTAACGATGTACTCGTTGAAGTCCCTTGCAATCAGTTCCACCCGCTTGCGCTCCACGCCCCGCTGGTAGATCTCGCGGGGGTAGATCAGCTTGCTGCTGTGGATGACCGAAAGCTGGTACGGCGGGTTGATGCCAATGAAAGTATTGTTGTCGTTCAGGCGCATCTCATTTCCTCCTTGATCCTCCAAATGTACTTCTCGGCTTCCTCTAAGATCTCAGTCACCTGCTGCTTACGCTTCGGGCTGGTGAGCAGGCTGGGATTGAAGGTAAAGCTGTATTCCAACCGCTGGATCATGGCATGAACCGCGGATTGCAACTCGGTGTACAGCATCATTTCCTCGATGCTTCCGGCGTTCTCAAAGGACGACCGGATGGGCGTATAGGGGTAGACAGGCGGTTTGCCATCCACCACCTCAGGCGGCGCATAAACCGCCGTAGAGCGCCGGATAGGCTCTATCTGCTGGATGCTGCCCATAGGGTTCAGCGCAAGACTGATACGCACTGCATCGTCCACCCGGCGCATCTCCTCCGGGGTCAGATGCCCCAGATACTTCAGTGCCCGGCTCTTGTCGATGGTGAAGATCTGCTCTGCCTGCACAACGGACGGCATATTCAACCCTGCGTTTTCCAACAGGCAGTGGGTCGGCTGGTTTACTTTCTTTTCCGCCTTGCTTGTCATGGTCGCAACGATCAGGGTCGGAGAGTGATAGTTGCCCACGTCATTCTGAAGAATGACCGCCGGACGGTCACCGCACTGTTCCGAACCGGTGCTCGCCCCGAAATGGGTGAAGAAGATGTCTCCGCGTTGGAATTTCCAGTTTTGCTGCAAAATTGTACCTCCATGTTGTTATGTGCAAAGCCCGCTGCCGGATGTTCCGCAGCGGGCTTCGTTCACGGTATGGTGGTATGGTTGGGTCAGCGGTGCATGACCACATAATCGTAGCCGCGCCGCATCTGGCAGACGGTGCAGGTGTCCATGCTCCGGTCTGGGCTGGGTACAAGCGCGATCTTGAACGCCTTTGCATAAGCCGATTTTCGTGTTCAAGGAACACGCCTACAATTCCACCGTCAACGATGTTCTGGAACGGCACTGCGACCGGGCCAAGATCCCGGTCATCTCGGTACATGGTCTGCGGCATACCCACGCTTCGGTGCTTTTGTTTGCAGGGGTATCCATTGCAAGCGTAGTAAGGAGGCTGGGGCATTCCAGCATGACAACCACACAGAAAACCTACCTGCATATCATTCAGGAACTTGAAAATCAGGACATCGACCTTGTAATGCGGTCACTCTCTGGATTAAGCTGATAAAATAATCAACTATCGCTCGCGCTGGTGAAGGATGATAAGAGAAAAGCCAAACCTCAAGCTGTACAGGATGTACGGTGAGGTTTGGCTTTTTGGTATCAGCTGCTCTTTTGATTTTCGTTCATGATTTTTCTGGCTCGTCCGCGTGTGGTGTCCTCAAAGGTTTCATCCTCGCTGAATCGCAGCCAATAGGGGTCTTCCATCAGGCAGGCGTTGGTGCGTTTGACGATTTCCCATGCATTGTAGTCCGGCAGACCCATCATTTTCAGAATTTCCTTGCAGTCCATCCGATTTTTCGGAAAGATTCGTTTCTTTGCCCAAACCACCACATCGACCAATGGAACTTCACGTTTGTCACCGATGAAAAGGTTCAGTGGGAGGCTGTACTGCGGCACGCCCTCATTTGCGCAAAGAGACTGCCCATCTTCGCTTAGGTGTGCAATTTCTTTTTCATCCATCATCAATTTCAGATAGGCCATTTTATCACCCCATGGCGGCTTTCAGGTAGTGCAGACGGTATTTCAGGTATTGACGGATCGCAGCTGCTCTTTTTTCGCTCAACAATGCAAGAATAGGCGAGATGGACTGAATGATTTCACTATACAACTCGTCCAAGTCACGCGTTGGCAGCACAGGCTCGTCGAGCAGTTTGATCTGCTGGGCGTGACGGCTGCGGAATGGCTTGGCTTTGTCGAACTGATAACGGAGCTTCGTGTCAGTCAATTCTTCATCGGTTGCCCATGCAAGCAGACTTCCGCCGTTATCATAAAGCGGAGGAAGAACATGTTTATAGTGTCTGACAATGATGTCGATATTATTTTCGTGACGATCCTCATTCCCGATAAAGGCATCGAAGGCCAGCATCTGATAAAGCCACTTTTTTCCGTAGAGTTCAACAGCATACTGGAACAGTGCTTCCGGCGAAGGTGTTTGCCCATTGGCAAGAAAATGGGCATCAGCCAAGTCTGCAAAATGGTAAAGCTGATCTCCCGGTTTTACAAATAAAGGGCAAACACTGACCACATCGCAGGAATAGGTCTGAATGTCGGGAAAGAGTTTGGCAGGCATTAGGGCGTATTCCACATGAAGCAGACCCAGAACCTGTGCAATCAGCGATGCCATCACCTCAGAATATGGCTCATATCCAGCCGTTCCGGCCTCTGTGATGGAGTTGCCTTTGATCATAACAAGCTGGTCATCCACGCGATACCAGCCCTTTGAGAGCATTCCACGGCTCGTCCGTGTTTCACGCTTTTCAACCAACTGGATTTTTGCAGGGACTTCAATTGGGCTCATGGTATCACGCTCCTTTGCCCCATTATACCATGTTTGGATGGATAGACAAGGTAAACTATGGTCAATAGCAAAAATCAAATTGTTTTTTGAAATTTGAAGTAGAAAAGTCAAATCAAATATGAAATTTCGATAGAAACATTAAATTTTTCGCTCAATAAGTGAAATGAACGCTCAAAAAAATGAAATCCAAACCCCAAAAGTGAAATTTGATGGTTGAATACTGAAAAAGTGTTAAAAAGATTTTGATATTCTAAATTCGACTTGAACTGTTTTTTGCATATCGTCCTTGCAGATAGCCCTTGGAGATGTTCTCACCTTTCCGTGGAGAAAACTCGGTCAGGGCGTAAATATCGGTCTGCATGGTCTTTTCGTCCTTTTCGGCAAACCAGATCTGATCACGCCGCAGCAACGTCAGGTCGAGAAGTCCGGTATCGTGCGTGGTGAAGATGAGTTGTGCATGGTTTGTATTGATAGCGGCATCCTGCACCATCTCGATCAGATGCCTTGTCAGCAGCGGGTGCATACTGGATTCGATCTCGTCTACTACCAAAACAGAGCCGGATTCTAAAGCCGCAAGCCACATACCGATGCGAGAGAAGAAACGCTGTGTCCCAACAGATTCCTGACCCAACGGGAGCCAGAACCCCTCAGAAGCGCCATCTTCGGCATCGAGAATGTGCAGTGCAGAGATGATCGGTTCGTCCTTGGAGCCGGTAATGCGGATGTCCTTGATACCGAGGTCTGCATACAGCATTTCATGCAGGATACGGCTCTTTTCAGAGCCGCCCTGCCGAATGGCAGACAAGGTGGCATCCAGCTGCATTTCGGTTCCCATAAAGCCGGTCAGCTTTTCAAAGAACCACAGATATGCCTTTTCAGTCTGGGGGCAGTTCCACTCGTTCGAGCTGGACAGATAAAGGCGATTTTCAGCAGTTCGTCCAGAAAGCGTAAGCTGTTCTTGGATGTTTTCACGAAATTGGTAGCCATTTCCCTCTCTGGAAAAAATCAAGGCTTCTCGGCCATTCGGCCAGTGATAGAGATATTCGGTCAGGACTTTGGACTTGTCAAACGAGAACCCATAGGCATACTTGATGCCGCCATAAAAATAGATGGCTTCAATGCTGGTCGGCTGTGTAGGCTGGTCAGTGAAAGCAAACGGCTCCTGCGGAAGGAACTCGCCCTTCAGCAGCTTGGCATATCGGCCACAGACCATTTCCCGCATGAGCAGGAGAGCATGGAGAACATTGCTCTTCCCGGCTGCATTTGCGCCGTACAGTGCCAGCACAGGTACAAGCTGTTTCTTCTCGTCCGGCGAAATCAGGCAATCAGACAGACTTTTATCCGTAGATGCTTTCAAGCTGATAATAGCCGTGTCCTTGATGGAGCGGTGGTTGGTGACTGAAAATTGAAGCAGCATCGCGATTCCCCCCAGATGATTTTCTGAATCCAGTGTACTCTATTCTGGGCAGAAAGTCAAATTTTGATTTTGAAATTTGCAAACATTCCGCAAAAATCAAGAATAAAATCTAAAATAGCGGCTTTTGATACCGTTCAGATGCTATCAGGAATCATTCTGCATACACGACTTCCCTCACCACCACCTCCTCCGCCTGCGCTTTCAGCCCGTTCATGTGCGCCACCCAGAGAAGCTGTGCGCGCTCTTTGTCTGGCGCGGGGTACTTGTCTAACAGAGTGGTCATCGTGCGTTCCAGCCACTCGCAGGCTGTTTTCTGGACATCCTGCAAATGCGGCCAGAGCGTACCGTTCAGCAACATCCGGTTGTACAGTACCGGCCGCTGGGTCTTGAGATAGGTCAGGCGCATCCGGGCGTACTTGCCCAGAGGTTCGCGGCTGTCGGTCTGCGGCAGGGTGAGCAGGGGCAGCTGATACTCCCCAACCTGTGCGTAATGGATCTCGGTGCGGACGGCGTTCGTGTTCTTCATGGAAATTCTCCTTTGTATTTTCAACGTGTTTTGCGGTCTTTGTGGAAAACGGCGTTCACTCCTTCCGGCTCTGCGCGGTCAGCCAGTTACCCTGCGCCTGATAGTAGTGCTCCATCGTGGTGGGCGCGTTCAGGATGGTGGTGCGCAGATAGGCCATGATGTTCTTGATGGGCTGGGTGGTGTTGGACATCACATCGAAGATGTACTCAATGTGCTGACTGGTCAGCTTGTCCAGCCGCAGCCGGATGGCTTTAGTGGTTTGTGGCTGCTTGCCGACATACTGGGTCTGCCGTGGACAACAGTACATTTCCACAATGTTGTCCAGCAACTCCTCCAGCTTGTCGGGATCGTATCGCTGGGCAAGGGTGTCAATTTCCAGCCGTTCCCGAAACTCCTCCCGCACCTGTGCTTCCGTCTGGTCAAAATCTGCGGATTCGCCTGTCGGCCCTGATAGATTAGTACTTTGTCTTTTAGTATTTTGTTTATTAGTATTTTGTTGCGTTGCCTTTTCCAAATTGGGCTCAGCCAAATTTGGAAAATCCAAAAATGGTGAAGAACAAGGCTTCATGCGGCTTTTCGGACTTTTGGATGCAGACGGGTTCGATGGCCCGCCTTCCTTGCCGGGAACGGCAGGAGCGTCCTCAACAGGCGATTCATAGACCTGATAATCGTAGTCGATGATCTGCCCTTTGGCATTACGGACTTTCTGACGGCGGACGTAGCCGTGCTCTTCCAGTTCCAGAACAGCGGTGCGTACACTGTCCAGACCATCCTTGCAACCAACGGTCAGTCCCTTTAGGCTGTAATCCCAATCGTCCGGCAGGGAGAGCATATAGGACAGCAGCCCCTTGGCTTTCAGGGACAGTCTCTTATCCTGCAGGTGGTGGTTGCTCATAACGGTGTAGTTGACATTTTTATTGACGCGGAATGTTGACATAGCGGCTTCCCTTTCAGCCCGAAGCGGGCAAGAGAAAACGCAGCATTTCCCGGCTTTCGGGAAACGCTGCGTTCAGACAGGGAAGCCTGCTGTGAGCTGGCACAGCAACGGCAGCACTGCATAATTCTAACGGACATCTAACACAACTACACCTGAAATGCAGCCGCTGACGGCCCGTGTGAAAAAGGCTTTTTCTAACGTCATTTCGCAAAAAGCGGCTGATTTTTGCCTGCAAATTGCGGTGTGACGTGCCTTTTTGGCGGTTACAAGAATGCCCTCAGCTGCCAATGACAGCCGCGAGAAACCAGCTTCATCCAACAATTTCATAGACTCGAAATCGTTTTGTCCTTAATCGGGCACGTGGGTTCGAATCCCACCATCTCCGCCAACAAAAGGCATCAGCTCAGGCTGGTGCCTTTTTTGCGGCTAGATGGTGAGGATGAGAACAGGGCGGCGGCCCGCAGGCCGCAAGCAATCAGCCCTGCGGGCTGTTGCTTAGCCCGCGGGAGAATATCCACCATCTCCGCCAGAAGTCGCAGATTGCATTTTGAGACAGGGGGGAATATACTTATATTGGATAGATTCCAATACTATAGCAATTCAACTTTTTAATGCAACAGCGGTGAATTGCATATCGCAAAGATGCCGTTTGAATGTTGCACTAATTTCTTGACTTGCGATAAAATTTGCGATAAACGATTTTTGGAAGGAATATAATCATGTCGAAAGATGAATATTTGATCACAGATCCACCCCTTAAAGCGCTGACTGTTTTTGCGATGCCGATGATCCTTGGTAGCTTTTTTCAACAAGTATACAATATGGCCGATTCCATAATAGTTGGTCAATTTGTTGGCTCCTCGGCACTTGCGGCTGTTGGTGCTTGTGCTGCACTGACCAATGTTTTTATTTGTGTGGCGCTTGGTGCTGGTGTGGGCGCAGGTGTGCTTGTAAGCCGCTATTTTGGTGCAAAAAATTATGGTAAAATGAAAACCATTGTGTCAACGTCCCTGATCAGCTTTTTGATCTTAAGCGTTGTCCTTGGTGTCTTTGGCTTTTGCTTTTCCCATTTCATGATGAGCGGATTACAGACCCCTGCCGATATATTGGAAGAAGCAGTATTGTATCTGCGTGTCTACTTTGTGGGTTTCCCATTTCTATTCATGTACAACATTCTTTCCACCATGTTCACTTCCATCGGTGAATCCAAAATTCCGTTGGGACTGCTGATATTCTCATCTATCCTGAATATTTTTATGGATCTCTGGATGGTGGCTGGTCTTGGTCTGGGGGTGTTTGGTGCAGCCCTTGCGACCTTGATCGCACAAGGAATTTCTGCCGTGTTTTCGTTTTTGATCTTTCTGTCTCGGATGCGGCAATACAAGAGCTCCTTTAGCAGGTTCGACCGGCAGGAGCTGTATTCCACGCTTCGCATTGCGGTACCATCGGTTTTGCAGCAGTCCACAGTGTCTATCGGTATGATGATCGTGCAGGCAGTGGTAAATCCCTTCGGCACACAGGCACTTGCCGGGTATGCGGCAACGATGCGGGTAGAAAATGTTTTTTCGCTGATCTTCGTATCCATCGGTAATGCAGTTTCGCCGTTTGTATCCCAGAATTTTGGCGCAAAGAAAATTGAGCGTATCAAAAAAGGGTATCATGCTGCACTGGTGTTGGATCTATGCTTTGCAGTTCTTGCTTTCGTGGTCATTGAAACACTGCACACACAGATTTCCTCGTTGTTCTTGGGAAAAGACGGAACCGCGTTGGCCTATCAGGTGTCCGGTGATTATATGAGATGGCTTGGTTACTTTTTCATCTTCATGGGCATCAAGATGGCAACGGATGGCGTTCTTCGCGGACTTGGAATCATGCGGCCGTTTCTTATTGCAAATATGGTAAACCTTGCAATCCGCTTGTCTGTTGCTTTGATTTGTGCACCGCGTTTTGGCATTGCTTTTGTTTGGCTTGCAGTCCCGGCAGGTTGGCTTGCAAACTTCCTTATTTCCTATGCGGCGCTCAGAAGATCGTGGCCAGAGGATAAAGCGGCGGTATCTCAATGATTTCATGCAGTGGAGAGGTGCTTTGTTCTGACGGGTTTCACTTACAGAGAATGTGACGCGAAAAAAATTCGCCGGTGTTCCGTTCAGAAAATCAGATGCTCGCTAAAATATCTGTCAGTGTGGCGACAAATGCTTCATCCTGCTCCTTCGTCCGCTTTGCACTCCCCTTGGGGTGCTTTCCGGCACGGAGGAGCTTTTTGTTTTCATACCTCCGCAGCATGAGAGCTTCCATGTTGTCGGCGGTGTATTCCAGACCGTTCTGGTTCAGCACCCGGGCGCACTTGGCAAGGCACATACTCGCAAGGCCGTAGTCCTGTGTTACGACAATATCCCCCGGCTTTACCCGGTTGACGAGAGCAAAATCTACGCTGTCTGCCCCTTTATCGAACACCAGCGTCTGCGCACCTTCCCGCTCGATTTGGTGGGCGGTGTCGCACAGGATGATGACCGGAACGCCGAACTGTTTTGCAATTTGCAATGTCAGGTCCACCACCGGGCAGCCGTCGGCATCGATCAAAATATTCATCGGCTTTCCTCCATCGTCCACCGAAAGGCTTTCGCGGTACGCAAATCAGCGTCCTTAAAGTGCCCGCCGCTGTTCCATTCAAGGGTGCAGTCTGCGCCACGCTCTATAAGTCGGCTGTGCAGGGTGCGGATGTGATCACCTACCGCAGCCATGACAGCGTTTTTCGTATGCTCTTCCTTGTTGCCAAGGCTCAGATAAATGTGCTGTGCCTGTATCGGGTGCTGCTGTTCAAACTTCATCCAGCCCGGAAACCACACCGAGGGAGATGCGGCGGCGATACCATAGAACAGATCAGTCTGGGTGGATGCCCACAATGCAAACAACCCGGCCAGCGAGTAGCCGCCCAGAATGATTTTGACATTTTCCGGGAGAGGATACTGCTGCTTCAGTGTGGGAATGACCTGTTCTGTCAGAAAGCACAGGGCGTCCGCGGCCTTACCGCCGAAGCCTTGTTTTCCCCACACGGCAGGGGCTTCCCACGGGGAAAGTGCATCGTTCCAGCTTTCCACCGGGATGGCCGCAAACAGAAAGTGGTGCGCACTCTGTGCAATAGCGGCAATCTCGCTTTCCATGCTTTGCAGCTCATGTTCGCCTGTCATTTGGAGCAGTAGGTATTCTGCATGGGCTTCACCGTAAATGCGGCAAGGTCTGTTCCCGATTTGCATTGTCTGTGCGGTCACTGCGGCATCCTCCCGAAAAAAACTTTGATAAGCCCAGTATAGCAACTGAAAAATCATTTTGCAATTCAAAAGGCGTTCGCATTCGCAAGCAGTGTCTTCGTAAAAAAGCTGGCACCTGATTTGAAGTTGTGCGAGGCTTCCAGAGTGATGTATCAGCAGTTTTTGAACGATCATGCCGTAGCCCATAAGCGGCAGACGAACCGGGCACGTGGGATCTGAACAGGGCAGCGTTATTCAATACCGCTAAGCTCGCGGTACAGCGTGCGGGCATAGGAATCTGTCATGCCGCTGATATAGTCGGTGACCATCAGCAGCCGGAGGTACAAGTCAAAAGATTCCGTGCCGGTTCGGGTGTTTTGGTAATCCTGCTTGTAATTGCCGGAGAAGATGGCGAGAAGCTTTTTGTCGGCCTTGGAAGGTGCCTGCCCGTTGGTGCAGTATGCAGAGTCATAGTACAGCACGGCGGGAACAAAATGATCCAGCAGAAAATCGAGAATGACCTGTCCGGACAGCTCCAGTTTCAGGATGCCGGGCGTATCGAAGGCAAATTTCCGCATGGCCCCTTTCAGGATGTCAATGGTGATGGCGTGATTGGTTCCTTCAAACAGATCACCGCAGTAGGTCCCGGCCATGATCTCTTTATATTTGCAGGAAAAACGGTAGATGGCTACATACATCAGCCACTGACGCGTTTGGGTGAGCCATTTTTTAAATGCAGCGCTGTCGTTTTCTGGGGTGTGGTCTGCACCGCGCAGCGCGGAAAGTTCTTGGATCCGCTCATCGGAGAAGTACTCAGGGCTTCTGTGGGGAACGATCTTTGAATGGTCATAAGAATTTGTGTAATATTCAATGAACTGGTCAAGGGTGAACAGGCCCTTTTTAAAGGCATCTTCCAGATCGGCAGTAGAATATGCAATGTCGTCGGCTGCTTCCAGCAGGTAGGTCAGCGGATGGCGCACGATGCCTTTGTCGGGAGTGGTGGTCCCAACCGCTTCCGAGATCTGCTCAAAAGTCTCCTGTTCTGCAGCGAAGAAGCCGAGTTTGTGCTTTCGGATATCCGCACTGCCTTTATCAACGGAGCAGGAGTCGGTGGGATATTTTACCAGCGTGCTGATGATCGCTTTGGACAGATTGAGGCTGGAACCGTGTTTTGCTTTCAGCAGGATCCGCAGCGCCTGTGCATTGCCCTCAAAATTTTCCAGATCAGCGATCATCTGCGCGGATAACCAGCTGCGAAGGGGCTGTCCTTTGTATTTTACATGGTCAAGGTTCTCTTTGAACCAGTCGCCGATCACGGTCTCGCCGAAATGCCCGAAGGGCGGATTGCCGAGGTCGTGCAAAAGGCCGGCGCAGAGCAGGACTGATGCGATGGCTTCGGCATCCTCCGGCACGGTAATATCAGTTGGCTTGTACTGTGTTGTGTTTTTGGAGATCATGATGCCAAGCTGCCGGGCGATCGTGGAGACTTCGATCGAGTGCGTCAGGCGGGTTCGGATGAAATCACTCTTGTCCAGAGGAAACACCTGCGTTTTGTCCTGCAGCCTGCGGAATGCAGCGCTGGAAACGATCCGGCTGTAGTCCTTTTCAAATGCATTGATGGGATACTCCTTGAACGAATCGGGCTCAGGAGGTTCAGAAGAAAGTTTTTCAGTTGACAGCAATTTTGCCCATTCCATAATCAGTACACCTCGCTTTTGAAACGTCGTGATTAAAAACCTGCAAAAGGCATCGGCCTTCCATCACTGCCATTATACAAAAGAAACGCTGCTCCGGCAACAAAAAACGGATTCTCTGAAAAAAACACAAAAACTGCAGCTTGAACATGTGCAGAGTTCCAATTTATTTCGGGATCCGAAAAAAGGAAAGCGGAGTGTTATGCTGCGGTGTACTACTTCCGTCAGATGCACCCGAAATTGAATCAGACAAAAGCTTCCCTTTCCGTGGGCTGCGTGCCTGCGGCGGGGAAGCTTTTTTGTATGCCTGCGGGGCAGGAACGGAGGGATATCAGCCAGATTGCACAAAACGCATTGCACAAAATTGAACAGCTTTTCAGGAAAAAATCTTGCTATTCCGCTTGCGCTCATGTATAATGGACTTGACTTGAAAGGTAGGATGTTTAAAAACACTCTGCCGTATGCTGCTGCAGATGACTTGAAAGGTGGAACATGGGATGTTGTATAAGAAAGCTTCTGAGATGAAACCCACTCCGATCCCCCATTGCATGGGCGGCGAGGGCACCGTGATGATGGAACGCCTGCTGGATGCGCCTGCCGAAATGCTGGGCAAGGGCCGCGCCTACGTGCGCCACACGCTGGCACCGGGCGTGACCATTGGCAGGCACACGCATGAGCACGAGATGGAAAGCATGGTCATCGTCTCCGGCCGCGCTGTCCACATCATCAACGGCGAGGAGCAGATCTTGGAGAAGGGCGACATCATTGCCGCCATGCCCGGCGACACCCACCAGATCGCCTGCCTGGGCGACGAGCCGCTGGTGCTGATCGCACAGGTGCTGTACGAATAAAGGAGGAGCTTCAGATGGAACAGATCCGCAGTGCCGATGTTCTGGCCAATTTTCCGCAGGTGGATGAGGAAAAACTGAACGCCGCCCTTGCCGCCGAAGCTGCCGCCAGCAACCGCAAGATCATTGTGCTGGACGACGACCCTACCGGCGTACAGACGGTACATGATATCTATGTTTATACAGATTGGACGGTAGAAAGCCTGCGCAAGGGCTTTGCTGCGCCGGAAAAGCTCTTCTTTATTCTGACCAACAGCCGCGGCTTTACCGTGGCCGAGACCACCAAGGCCCACCGCGAGATCGCGGAGAACACCGCCAAGGTGGCCCGCGAGTTCGGCATGGACTACCTGATCATCAGCCGCGGCGACTCCACCCTGCGCGGCCATTACCCGCTGGAGACCGACCTGCTGCGCGAGGTGACGGAGGCTGAGAACGGTTACAAAATGGATGGCGACATCCTGTGCCCCTACTTCCGCGAGGGCGGACGCTTTACACTGGACAACGTGCATTATGTGCGCTACGGCGCAGAGCTTGTGCCCTGCGGCCAGACCGAATTTGCCAAGGACGAGACCTTTGGCTACCACGCCAGCAACCTGTGCGAATACATTGAGGAAAAAACCGGCGGCAAAGTCCGTGCAGGAGACGTGACCTGCATCTCGCTGGAAAGCCTGCGCGCCATGGACTTTGACGGCATCGAGGCCCAGCTGCTGGCGGTGCACGATTACGGCCATGTGATCGTGAACGCAGTGGCGGACTGCGATGTGAAGGTGTTTGCAGTGGCACTGTACCGCGCCATGGCAAAGGGCCGTCACTTCACCATCCGCAGTGCGGCCGCACTGGTCAAGGCTATCGGCAATATTTCCGACCAGCCGCTGCTCACCCGGGAAAAGATGGTCACGCAGGAAAGCAAGGCAGGCGGCATCATCGTGGTGGGCAGCCACACCAAAAAGACCACTGCCCAGCTGGAAGAACTGAAAAAAGTACAGGGCATCGAGTTTATTGAGATGGACAGCGACAAGGTGCTGGTGCCGGGCGAGCTGGAAAAGGAAGCAGCCGCCATCGTGGCCCACTGCTCACAGCAGATCGCAAAGGGCATCACCTGCTGCGTGTCCACAAAGCGCGTGGTGCTCACCCTGCCGGACGACACCCCGGAAGCAGCCCTCGTGCGCAGCGTTGCCATCAGCGATGCACTGCAAAGCTGCGTGGGCAGGCTGACCGCTTCCCCGGCTTTTGTGGTGGCAAAGGGCGGCATCACCAGCAGCGACGTGGGCGTGAAGGCCCTGCGCGTGAAATGCGCCAAGGTGCTGGGCCAGATCCGGCCGGGCATCCCGGTATGGCAGACCGGTGCCGAAAGCCTGTTCCCCGGCACTCCGTACATCATCTTCCCGGGCAATGTGGGCGAAGTGTCCACCCTGCGGGAAGCGGTGGAAATTTTGCTGGGCTGACACTCTGATGATTTAGAATGCCCTCCGCTTCGCTCTGGGCATATTCAGCGGAAAAATTATCATGATTGCAAAACAGCCAGACCGCGGTTGCGCAGCAATGAAAGCCCCAGTGGGGCTTTCAAGCGGCAGAACGTTCTTGCGGGAGCAAGATGGAGGGGCCTTGCCCCGACAAGTTCCGCGGGTCTGGCTGTTTTGCTTTTTCACGAAGATAAGCTGCTTCTTGTGCAGGGGGCATTCGTGTGGGGCAGGTTTGTATGGCTTTTATAAAATGCATTGCCGCCGGATACGTTCTCTTTTGCGCGCCAAAAGAGAACCAGAAAGGACGGCGGTGCCCGCAGGGCATGAAAGCCCCAGTGGGACTTTTGAGCCGCAGACCGGTTTGCGAAGCAAATGCCACTACCTGTTACGACCCCTTCCCGTGAAAAAGCAAAGCCGGAATGACCGCAGTCATTCCGGCTTTGCAATATACAAAAATAATAATTCCGCTGTTTATGGCGCAGCGCACGCGGAGCCATTTTAAATGAACGATCACTCTTTTTGGGCTTTCTTTTTCTTCTTTGCTGCCTTTTCCTCCGGCTTGTTCTTCATCAGCCTGCCGAGGGATGCGGCAGTGTATACGCAGAAGCAGCCCACCACCACGATCAGCACGACGGCGCTTGCGTCCAGCGCCACGGTGCCGGCGCGGACAGCGGCCAGATACAGTGCCAGCAGCACCACGCCGCCGCCCAGCCACAGGCTGCTGCTGTTCACCTGCTTTTGCCACTCCTGCCGCGGCGTGAGCGGATGCTGCTGCGTCTTGCCCTGCCGGGCCTTCTTTTTCCAGATGTTATCACTTTGAAATGGATTCATGTTCCGGTGGCTCCTTCCCTGTCTTTTTCTTTAAGGGTATTATACGCTGAAAGATGGGATGATGTCCAGAAAGAAGTGGATTTTTCACCACCTGCATCCCACATTTGTGCAGAACGACCAAAACCGGCCCGAAATATCGGCTATTCGCCAATTTACTTTTTGCGGGCCGAAGAGTAATCTAATGGTAGGATGTAAAGATGGACAAGCTGTTGAGATTGAACTAAAGGTAGGATGTAACAAAGAGCCTTTGCTGCGGGCTTGTCCGGCACGAGAACGCGAAAAACAAAAGGAGGCTTTTCCGTTATGAAGGTAGGTCTGATCTATACCAGCACCACCCCGGAACTGATCGAACTGGTGGAGCAGGAGGTCAAAAAGCAGCTGGGCGATGATGTGGAGCTGTACAGCCTGCAGGACCCCAGCATTCTGGCAGATGTCCGCGCGGCAGGCTATGTGACCACTGCACCGGCAGCACGCCTGATCGGCATGTACATGAAAGCCGCTGAGGAAGGCGTGGATGCCATGCTGAACCTGTGCAGCAGCGTGGGCGAAGTTGCCGACAGCGCACAGGACGTGGCAAAGTACATTGGTGTGCCTATCGTCCGCGTGGACGAGGAGATGTGCCGCGAGGCTGTCCGCAAGGGCCAGCGCATCGGCGTGATGGCTACCCTGCCCACCACGCTGGAACCCACCAAGGGCACCATCCTGCGCATGGCCCGCGAGTGCAACAGACACGTGGAACTGGTGGACTGTCTGGTGGACGGTGCATTCGGTCTGGATCAGGACCAGTTCAAGGCCCGCATGACCGAGATGGCCGGTACCATTGCCGACAAGGTGGACGTGATCGTGTTTGCACAGGGCAGCATGGCCTACTGCGAACAGTATATCGCCGATAAGTTTGGCAAGGTGGTCCTCAGCAGCCCCCGCTTTGGTGCAGCCGAGCTGAAAAAGGCGCTGGAAAAGAAAGGCACCATTTAAAAAAGGAACAAGAGCCGGAGCACGAGACCGGCTCAGGAGAAGATATTTTTTTGAAGGAGAATTCTTATGAAAAAGATGATTTCCCGTCGTGACTTCCTGAAGGTGGCTGGCATTTCCGCTGCTGCTCTGGGTCTGGCTGCCTGCGGCGGCTCCGGCACCAGCACTGCTGCTTCCACTGCCTCTACTGCAGCTTCCACCGGTTCTTCCGCTGCCGCTTCCGGCTCGGCTGTCACCCTGAAGCTGGGCTTCTCCACCAACGAAGAAGACCCCCGTGCAAAGGGCGCAAAGCAGTTTGCAGAAGAAGTTGCCGAAAAGACCGGCGGCGCTGTGGAAGTTCAGCTGTACCCCTCCGGCCAGCTGGGCGGCGATGCTGACCTGATCAACTCTATCGCTCTGGATTCCGGCACGGTGGATATCATCATCACCGACGCTTCCAACTTTGCCACCTACGATGCAAAGATGGGCATTTCCGCACTGCCGTTCCAGTTCGAGACCTTCGACGATGCATGGGCATTCATGGACAGCGACATCGAGGCTGCCGCTGAGGAAGGCCTGCTGAGCCAGAATATGCGTGTGCTGGCCCACTACTGCAACGGCTTCCGCTGCGTGACCAACTCCAAGGGCCCCATCAACAGCCCTGCCGACATGAACGGTCTGCTGATCCGCACCCCCGAGAACCCCGTCATCATGGCTACCATGACCGCTCTGGGTGCCAACCCCCAGCCGCTGAGCTTCTCTGAGCTGTATCAGGCTCTGCAGCAGAAGACCTACGATGCACAGGAGAACCCCATCCCCGTTATCTACAACAACAACCTGTTCGAGGTTCAGGAGTACCTGAGCATCACCAACCACATCTACTCCGGCATGTGCTTTACCATTGCCGAGAGCAGCTGGAACAAGCTGAGCGCTGACCAGCAGCAGATCGTTTCCGACGCTGCAAAGGCATCTGCCGATTACGACCGTGAGCTGAACGAGCAGCAGACCAACGACCTGGTCTCCGCTCTGGAAGAGAAGGGCATGAAGATCAACAGCCCGGAACTGGCTCCGTTTGCAGCTGCGACCGAAAAAGTCCTGACCGACAACGCTGATACCTACGGCGACCTGCTGGATCAGCTGAAGGCATGGAAAGAAGCCCGCTGAGATCACTGACCAGAAAACCTTGAAATAAAACCGAAGCAAAGGGACGAGGGGGCGTGCCCTTCGTCCCTTTGCATTTTATCTGAATCGCACTTGGAAAGGAGTTTGTACTGTGAAAAAACTGCAAACCACTCTGGACAAGATCACCACCCTCATTTCCGCCATTCTCTGCGCAGCTATGATGGTAATTCTGTTCGCAAACGTTGTGCTGCGCCTGATCCCCGGCATCGGCGGCTTCAAGTGGTATATGGAGAGCAGCCAGTATCTGAACGTCTGGTCCATGCTCATTGCCTGCATCGGCATCAACGCCATGGGCACCAACCTCCGCGTGGAGGTGGTGGATTCCATCCTTGGTAAGACTCCGCTGGGCAAAAAGATCGTTGTCATCATCCGTGATGTGTTCATCATCCTGTTCTATGTCATGGTCACCTACGGCGGCTACCAGCTGTGCACCCGCGCAAAGCAGGCCGTTTCCACCATGCCGCAGTTCACCATGGGTCAGGTGTACACCATCTTCCCCATTGCCGGTGTGCTGTGCATCCTGTCCGCCGTTCTCAATCTGGTGGTTGAGCTTACCACGAAACCTGAAGGAGGCGAATCCAAATGATCGCATGGCTGCTGATCTCATTCTTCGTTCTGCTGTTTCTGGGTGTGCCCATCGCCATGAGTCTGGGCCTGTCCGCCATGGGCGGCATCCTGTTCCTGGGCGGCGGCAGCACCGTCACCATTGCCCAGCGCATGTTTGAGGGCATGAACAGCTTTGCACTGCTGGCCATCCCTCTGTACACCTTTGCCGGCTTCACCATGTCCAAGGGCGGTATTTCCAAGCGCCTGATGGACTTCTGCTACTCCATCGTCGGCCACATCTACGGCGGTCTGGCTCACGTGAACGTGCTTTCCAGCATGATCTTTGCGGGCATCTCCGGTTCCGCTGTTGCCGATACCGCTGGTGTTTCCGGCATGTTCATGCCGGAAATGATCCGCAAGGGCTACTCCAAGAACTTTACCGTTGCCGTTACCGCCATTTCCTCCACCATCGGCATCATCATTCCTCCGTCCATCCCCATGGTGGTCATTGCCGGTATCTGCGGCATTTCCACCGGTAAGCTGTTCCTCGGCGGCATTATCCCCGGTGTCCTGTGCGGTCTGGCACAGATGATCGTCAGCTACTTCCTCGCTAAGAAAGAAGGCGTGCCCAAGGAGCCCGGTCACTTCACCATCGGCCCTGTGCTGCACGGCCTGTGGGAGAGCTGGCCCGCCCTGCTCATGCCTATCATCATCGTGGGCACCATTACCATGGGTATCGTCAGCCCCACCGAGGCAGGCGTGATCGCTGTTGTTTACGGTCTGTTTGCCGGCGGCATCATCTACCGCGAACTCAAGTGGGAGGACATCAAGTTTGCCTTTGCAGAGACCGTCCGCACCAGCGGCCGTATCTTCATCGTTATCGGCGCTGCAAAGCTGTACACCGTCATGCTGACCACCGCAGGCTTTGACAAGTGGGTGGCCAAGACCATGCTGGGCTTCTCCACCAACCCCACCGTCATCCTCATCATGATCCTGCTGATCTTCTTCATCGTCACCATGTTCATGGAGTCCATTGCAACGCTGACCTTGTTCATGCCCATCCTGTATCCCATTGCTCTGGGCGTGGGCATCAACCCCATCGTGCTCAGCGTTCTGATCACCGTGGTCATCGGCATTGGTCTGGTCACTCCCCCGGTGGGCATGTGTATCTACGTTGCCTGCGACCTGATGGATACGACTGTTGGTGAAGTGTTCCCCACATTGGTGCCGTTTATTGCGGCCACCTTCGTCTGCATTGCCCTGATGGTCGCCTTCCCTCAGCTGATCCTGCTGCCCACCTATTTGATGGCGTAACCGTTGCGTCCGCTTTTCAGATATGGTAAAATAGTGGTGAAAGTTCAACATGTGATGTTTGGAGGCTTTCTGCCCCAGAACGTTCCACGTTGAACGACCCCGAATATCCACCAAACCGGATTTGGAGGCGGAACTATGTCAATGGAACATCCTGAAAAACAGAAGAATGCGGTAAAGTCTGTAGTCGATCAGGTCATGGATGGGATCATCTCCCAGATCATCGACGGCACCCTGCATCCGGGCGACAAGCTGCCTACCGAAATGGAACTGTGCAAGCAGTTCGGCGCGGGCCGCAACTCGGTGCGGGAAACTGTGAAAAAGCTGCAGGCCTACGGCATCCTGTACATCAAGCGTGCCGACGGCACCTTTGTGAGCGAAAACTACAACCAGAAGATGCTGGACCCGATGCTGTACAGCATCATCCTGCAGAAGAACAGCTGGCAGGAATTTGTGGAACTGCGCTCCGTCATCGATATCGGTACGCTGAATATTATCATTCAGCGCAATGATATCACATCCTTTCTGCCGGACCTGTACCGCACCTTCGGCGAGCTTTCTGCCGAAATGCACTCGCCGGAGCCTTCGGTGGACAAGGTGCTGGAGCTGGACAGCCGGTTCCACACCCAGATCGCCAATGCGGCCCAGAACCCCATGCTGGCCACCATCACCGAGTATATCACCCGGCTGACGCTGCCCAGCCGTCTGGAGACCACCCGCAAGGTGCTGGCCAAGGGCGAAGAGGAGATCGAGCGGTTCGTAGAGCTGCACCGCCAGCTGCTCAGCGTGATCGAGCGCAGGCAGGTGGACGAGATCGCCGCTACAGTGCAGGATCACTACATCTTCTGGAAGAAGTAAGCATACAGGCCTCCTGCCTGCCGTAAAAGGCGGGCGGGGGACTGTGAGTTTATAAGATAGGATGTTTGTGCTAAAATGACGTTAGCATCCTTTGTTAAGCTTCTCCAATGCGATATGCAAGGAGTGTTCATCCAATGAAAAAAATCATGATCTCCGTGGCCCCCGTTGCGGCCACAGACATTCTCATCAATCCGCGGGCCATTGCCCGGGATGTGTATGAGTGCTACAAAAACGGCGCGTCCATGGTGCATCTGCACTGCCGCGACCTGAACGGCAACCTCACCCCGGATCTGAGCCTGCTGGAAGAAACGGTGGCCTACATCCGCGAGATGTGCGACATCGTGGTGGAGATCTCCACCGGCGGCGTGTCCAACCTGACCATTGAGGAACGTGTGCAGCCCTGCTACCCCTCCTGGGTGGAAGCCAACAGCCTGAATGTCGGCTCGGTGAATCTGGGTGCCTCGGTGTACCAGAACCCCATCAAGGATGTGGAGTACTGCGTCAAGACCATCATGGACAACAAGAAGATCCCGGAGACCGAGGTCTTTGAGCTGGGCATGATCAACACCGTGCGGGAACTGAACGACAAGTTCCACTTTGTAAAACCCATCCTGTTTGCACTGGTGTTCGGCCATGGCGGCGAGATGCCTGCCACGGTGCCGGCCCTGCGCCACATGATCCAGGCGCTGGAAGAGAACTTCCCCAACGGCGACTACCTGTGGGGCTACACGCAGGCCCACCGCGAGGACTGGGAAATGGTCAAGACTGCGCTGGATATGGGCGCTTCCACCGTGCGCATCGGCTTTGAGGATTCGGACATGATCGCGCCGGGTGTCCATGTGGACAACAACGCAGCGTTGATCGCAAAGGTGTCGGACATCGTAAAGTCCAAGGGCATGATGCCCATGACTCCCGACGAGGTGCGCGCCATGCTCAAGATCCCGCCGCTGCGCCGTTAAAAAGGAGGAAAGAAACGTATGGTGATTCAAGGCGTTACTTACCTCTCAGACTTTGAGGCAAAAAAAGCCATCATGGAAATGGCCCGTCGGCTGGAAGCCAAGGGCTGGCTGGTGGCCGGTGACGGCAGCATGAGCGTCCGCGTCGGCCCGCAGGCCGTGTGGGTGACCGTTGCCGGTGCCGACAAGGCCGCGCTCACGCAGGATATGCTGGTGCGCGTGGATATGAATGGCAAGGCGATGCTCAGCGCAAAGCCCAAGCCCCTGCCCGAAGATCTGCCCATCCATCTGAAAATCTATCAGGAAAACGAGAACGCCCAGTGCGTGATGCACACCTATCCGGCCTGCGCGGCTGTGATGGGGATGCAGGGCCAGACCGTGCAGCCTGCAGCGTTCAGCCCCGCAGTGCGGGCGCTGGGCCGGGTGCAGCTGCTGCCCGCCCAGAACGTGGACGCACAGGCACAGGCTGTCAGCCTGCTGTGCCGCACCGATAAGGCTGTCCTGCTGGAAAATGACGGCTGCCTGACCTGGGGCAAGACCCCGGCAGATGCGGCCCATCTGGTGGAAGCACTGGATTACTACGCAGCCGTCACCGCAAAGCTGGGCTGCGCAGGCTGCTCCAAATGCGGCAGCTGCGGCGGTCACTGCACCGGCTGCAGCAAGTGCGGCGCACCTGCCGTGCAGCCCATGGCTCAGCCCGCTGCACAGCCTGTGGCAATGGCAGTACCCTCCGCACAGCCTGCCCAGCCGGTGAGCCTGCCGGGCGTTACCGGGCTGATCCAGCCGGGCATGGCGCTGCCCACCCTGCCCAAACAGCAGGCGGCTCCTGCCCCTGCCCCGGTGCCCGCCGCACAGCCTGCGGCAGTCCCTGCAATGGAAGCGGCCCCGGCCGCACCGAAGTCCGCAAATGCCCGCGATGCCGCAATGGCCGAGGTCATCCGCCGGACGCTGAAGAGCTTTCAATAACAAAAAGTTTCGTTTGATCCAACGGATATGACCTTTACGGAAAGGAACGAAAACCATGGATATCAGTTCGCAGGAAATTGAAGCGATCGTCAAGCAGGTGCTTGCCGGTATGGGCGGTGCACAGACAAGCGCCGCCCCTGCAGCCTATACCGCTGCACCCGGCGGTGCAGCAGGCGACCGCGGCGTGTTCGAGAACGTAGACGACGCAGTGGAGGCTGCATGGAAAGCCCAGCGCGACTGGGCGGCCAACTACAAGATCGAGGACCGCCAGCGCATCATTGAAGCCATCCGCCGCTGTGCCCGGGCACATGTGGAGGAGTGGTGCCACAAGATCGTGGAAGAGACCGGCATGGGCCGCTATGAGGACAAGGTGGAAAAACATCTGGCCGTCATCAACAAGACCCCCGGCCCCGAATGCCTGACCACCGAAGCCAAGAGCGGTGACGCGGGCCTGATGCTGGAAGAGTACGCACCCTTTGGTGTGATCTGCTCCATCACCCCCACCACCAACCCTACCGAGACCATCATCAACAACACCATCAGCATGATCGCAGGCGGCAACACCGTGGTGTTCAACGTGCACCCCCGCGCAAAGCGGGTGTCTGCCGACTGCCTGCAGGCGCTGAATACCGCCATCATCGAGGCGGGCGGCCCTGCAAACCTCATTACCATGACCCGTGAGCCGACCATGGAGAATGTGGACAAGATGGCCGCAAACCCCAAGATCCGCCTGATGGCAGGCACCGGTGGCATGGGCATGGTGAACGCCCTGCTGCGCAGCGGCAAAAAGTGCATCGGTGCCGGTGCAGGCAACCCGCCCGTCATCGTGGACGAGACCGCAGACATCGAGCTGGCAGGCCGCAAGATCTACGAAGGCGCTTCGTTCGATAACAACATCCTCTGCTTTGCAGAGAAGGAAGTGTTCGCCGTGAACACCGCCTACGACGGCCTGCTGCACGAGCTGCAGAAGCAGGGTGCCTACCTGCTGAACAAGGCCCAGACCGAACAGCTGGTGAACATCGTGCTGCAGCCCAAGAAGGGCGGCGGCCACGAGGTGAACAAAAAGTGGGTGGGCAAGGATGCCGCCCGCATTCTGGAGACCATCGGCGTGCATGTGCCGGATACTTGCCGCCTTGCCATCTGCGAGGTGCCTGCCGACCATCCGTTCGTGCTGGTGGAGCAGATGATGCCGGTGCTGCCCATCGTGCGCTGCCAGAGCTTTGAACAGGCGGTAGAAGATGCTGTGGTGGCCGAGCACGGCAACCGCCACACCGCTTCCATCTTCTCCAAGGATGTGGACCACATGACCCGCTTTGCCCGGGTCATTGAGACCACCATCTACGTAAAGAACAGCGCCACCAAGGCCGGTGTTGGCATTGGCGGCGAGGGCCACTGCACCATGACCATTGCCGGCCCCACCGGCGAGGGCATCACCTGCGCAAAGAGTTTCTGCCGCCGCCGCCGCTGCATGCTGGCCGAGGGCGGGCTGCGCATCATCTGAGTTTTTGAAGGACGAAACCATCACATACAATTTTTTCAGTGTTCTGACAGGAGGAACAACTTATGAAAGCTCTGGGTTTTATCGAGACGAAGGGTCTGGTTGGCAACATCGACGCTACCGATGCAATGCTGAAGGCTGCTGACGTTGAGTTCATTGGTTCCGACACCATCGGTGCCGGTCTGACCACCGTGATCGTTACCGGCGAGGTGGGCGCTGTCAAGGCTGCTACCGAGGCTGGCGAAGAGGCTGCTTCCCGCGTGGGTGAGCTGTTCTGCGTCAACGTCATTGCACGTCCCCACGCAGATCTGGCCCGCATCATGCCCGCCAAGGGCCCCGCTACCGGCAAGTCCGGCCTGCCCGCAGGCGAGCAGGTGCCGCTGGATGCCGCTCTGGGCATGATCGAGACCAACGGCCTGACCGCTTCCATCGAGGCAGCCGATGCCATGCTGAAGAGCGCAGATGTCTCTCTGGTGGGTCAGGAGAAGATCGGCGCAGGCCTTGTTACCGTGTTCGTGCAGGGCGACGTTGGCGCTGTGAAGGCTGCTGTTGAGGCAGGCCAGACCGCTGCTTCCCGCATTGGCGAAGTGGTCAGCGCACTGGTCATTCCCCGCCCGCACGCAAGCGTGTCCGAGTGCATGCCTGAGCTGCGCTGAGCCCTGCGCTGACGCTGCATAAGAAAGGAGCGCTGTGCCTTGGTTTACCATGACATCAGTCAGGAACAGCTGCTGCTCCTGATCACGCAGGCCGTGCAGGCAGAGCTGCAAAAGCGCAGCCGTCAGGTGCCGGTAGGCATTTCGGTGCGGCACATCCACCTTACCCGCGATGATGTGGACAAGCTGTTCGGCTATGGCTACCAGCTCACCCCCAAAAAGGCGCTGAGCCAGCCCGGCCAGTTTGCCTGCGAGGAATGTCTGGACATCATCGGCCCCAAGGGCGAACTGAAGCATGTCCGCATCCTTGGCCCGGAGCGCAGTGCCACTCAGATCGAGCTGGCGCAGACCGACTGCCGCAACATCGGCATCAAAGCGCCGGTGCGTTCCAGCGGGGATACAAAGGGCACGCCGGGCGTGACCCTGCGCGGCCCCAATGGCACCCTGACTGTGCCGGAGGGCGTGATGATCGCCGACCGTCACATCCACATGACTCCCGCACAGGCAGCTGCCTTCGGCCTTGCCGACGGCGACCGCGTGCAGGTAAAGATCGACGGCCCCAAGCCGGGCGTGATGGGCGGGGTGCTGATCCGCGCAAACGACAAATGTGCACTGGATTTTCACATCGACACGGACGATGGCAATGCCTTCCTGCTCAAGCAGGGGCAGCTGGTCACCGTGCTGGGCAAAGAGGAGTAAGCTATGATTTTAGGGATCGTCAAGGGGACCGTTGTCGCCACCCGCAAAATGCCGGAGCTTGTAGGCTATAAGTTCCTGCTGGTGGAGCCGGTGTTCGGCTCCAAAAAGGATACCATCGTGGCGGGCGACAACATCGGCGCGGGTGTAGGCGAGATGGTTCTGGTCACCACCGACGAGACCACCCAGCATGGTCTGGACCATCCGTCGCCCATTGATGCTTTCATCGTGGGCATCGTGGACAATCCTCCCACCCTGAGTAAGTAACACCCTGCAAGTTTTGCCGCAGAGAGGGGCTTCCTCCCGGCGGGATCGTGAGGCTTAAACAATGAAAATTATTATCATCGGCAGCATTGCCGCCGGGGTTTCGGCCGCCGCCAGACTTGCCGCCGCCCAGCGCGGAGCGCAGATCACCGTCTACGAAAAAGGCGGCTTCTACTCCTGCGGCACCGGCGGCCTGCCCCATTATCTGTGCGAGGATCTGGACAGCCTGAACAAGGCCATTCAGGCCAAGGAGACTGAGCTGAACGCGCAGGGCATCACCGCACATCTGCGCCATGAGGTGCGCGGCATCGACGCAGCCGCCCGCAAGGTGACGGTATGTGATCTTGCCACCGGACGCGTGTTTGAAGACCACTACGACAAGCTGGTGCTGGCCACCGGTTCTTCCAACCGTGTGCCGCAGGTGCCCGGCAGTGACCGCGTGGGCGTGCAGACCCTCAAGACCGTGGAAGATCTGATCTTCCTCAAGGAGTTCGTCCGCACCCCCTATGTGCGGGACATCGTGATCCTGGGCGGCAGCTGGGCCGGTTTGGAGATCGCAAAGTCCTTCCTCAAGCTGGGCCGCAATGTGCGTATCATTGAAAAAGAGCAGCAGCTTTTGCCCCAGTTTGACCCTGAGGTGAGCAAGCTGATCCAGAAGGAGCTGGAAGCGCAGGGCGTGCAGTTCAATCTGGGTGAGCAGGTGCGCTCCTTCCCGGGCCGTACCTTCGTGGAGCAGGTGCAGACCAACCGCGGCACCTACCCCTGTGACCTTTGCGTGGTAGCCATCGGCGTTACCCCCAACACCGGCCTGCTGGCCGGTACCGGGGCGCAGCTGGCACCCAATGGCGCTGTGCTCATTGGTGCCGACCTTGCCACCAGTGTGCCCAATATCTATGCCGTGGGCGACTGCGCGGCCTGCCGCGACGGCTCTCTGCGCACCAGCAGCCTGAAGGTGGCGGATCTGGAGATCGCCCGCACCGGCCTGACCGAGACCGAGGCCCGCAAGGCCGGTCTGCGGGTCAAGAGTGCAATGGCCACCGGCACCGACCGTCCGGGCATCTGCCCGAACCCCCACCGCATCACCATCAAGCTGGTGTATGAGGCCAATACCCGTCAGGTGCTGGGTGCGCAGGCATGGGGAGAAAAGAATGTTTCGGCCCGCATCAACGCCATTGCCGTTGCCATCCGCGCTGGCATGACCGTGGAAGCACTGGGTCAGGTGGATTTCGTCTATTCCTCCTCGTCCTGTTCCATTTGGGACCCGGTGCAGATCGTCTGCGGTCAGGCACAGTAAGCGGAGGGTGAACACATGGCAGAACGCATCAACGCCGTCAAGACCAGCTTTTTTGGCAAGGGGGCCATCCGTCTTCTGGGACCGGAGCTTCAGAAGATGGGCATCCGCCGTGCTTTGCTGGTGACGGACCGCTTTCTCTATGATTCCGGTGCCGCTGCCCGGGTCGGTCAGGTACTGTCCGATGCCGGTGTGGAGTACGCCGTGTACTACAATGTGCAGCCCAACCCCACCGTACAGGTGGTGAACGACTGCATTGCCGCAGCCCGTACCCTGCAGGTGCAGCTGCTGGTGGCTCTGGGCGGCGGCAGCGCCATCGATACCGCTAAGGCAGCCAGCATCGTGGTGGCCTGCGGCGGTACCGTGGAGCAGTACGAGGGCGAGAACAAGTCCTCCAAGCCCGGCCTGCCCATCGTGGCGGTGAACACCACCGCCGGTACCGGCAGCGAGTGCACCTCCTTCTACATCGTCACCGACCCTGTCCGCCACAGCAAAATGGCCATGGTGGACCCCAACTGCATGGTCAGCATTGCGGTGAACGACACCGACTTCATGTCCTCCATGCCGCCCAAACTCACCGCAGCCACCGGCATGGACGCGCTGACCCACGCCATCGAGGCGGCGCTTTCCAAAAACGCCAACCCGCTCACGGACAAGGATGCCTACTGGGCCATGCAGGCGATCGTGCAGAACCTGCCCCGGGCCGTTGCCAACGGTCAGGATGAAGCCGCCCGCACCATGATGGCCTACGCCGAAAATGTGGCAGGCATGGCTTTTTCCAACGCGGGCCTTGGCATGGTGCATGCGATGGCACACGCGCTGGGCGGACACTACAACCTGCCCCACGGTGTGTGCAATGCGGTGCTGCTGCCCTACGTGCTGGCCTTCAACAGCCGCAGCCCGGTGTGTCGGGAGCGGTTCATGACCATTGCCGCTGCCATGGGCCTGCAGGGCACTTTTACCCCGGACACTGCCGCACCGGCAGTGATCCAGTTTGTCCGTCAGCTCAGTGCAGGGGTGGGCATCCCCGCAAACCTTGCGCAGCTGAACAAGGTGGACCCTGCAGATTTTGCCGCGCTGGCAGAGCTTGCGCTGCACGACACCTGCATGTCCACCAACCAGATCACCCCCACCCGCGACGAGGTGGTGGCGGTATATACCGCTGCATTCCGCGGATAAACTTTGAGACCTCCTCCATTTTCTCCATACCCAAACAAAGCCGCCGCTCTCCCTCTGCAAGGGAATGCGGCGGCTTTGTGCTGTAAAAAGGGGTGATGGGATTGTTTTTAAAGAGGGTTTTGTTATAATAAAATAAAAATGCGGCGCAGAATTAAGAGGAGAAAGCGATGGAAACAAGAGAAAAACAGGCGTACCTGATAGAAGCACATAAATGTGATGAGATGCTTCTGACCCTGTTGCGGATGCTGGATGTACCGTGGAATGATATATTCATCCACATGGACAGCAAAAATACGGACTACCAGCCGGAAACGGTGGAGTGCCGCATGAAATATGCGAAAGTGTTTCACGCAAAACGGCACAGTGTTGTGTGGGGCGGTGTCAGTCAGGTAAAAGCGGAGCTTGTGCTATTGAAAACAGCAGTGGCCCATGGCCCGTATCAGCATTACCACCTGATCTCCGGTGTGGATCTGCCCATTCAAACACAAGAAGATATCCGTGCATTTTTTGAGGCAAACCCGGACGTGGAATTTGTCCATTTCGACCCGCACCCGTTCAGCCCATTCAACGATGAGCGCGTTTATTACCGGCACTTTTTCCAGAATATCGATCTGCGCCGCCATCCGGTGCTCGGCGTGATCAATGGAATCCTGCTGTCGGGCCAGAAGCTGCTGAAAATAAAGCGCAATCAGGACGTTCACTTCACAAAGGGCAGCAACTGGTTCAGCTGCACGGACGGCTTTGCACGGTATCTGCTGACAAAAGAAGAGTGGGTCCTGCAGGTGCTGGACAAGACCTTTTGCTCGGACGAGTTCTTTGTGCAGACACTGATCGCGCAGTCGCCGTATCAGGATAAGATCTATCAGGGGCCGGGTGATACCAGTGCCCGTGCCATCGATTGGGACAGAGGCAATCCGTGGGTCTGGAAATACGCTGATCTGGAACAGCTGAAAGCATCGCCTTGCATGTTTGCCAGAAAATTTGATATCGAAAAAGAACCGGAGCTTGTGCATGAAATAGAACGCCTGTATGCACCTCATATATAAAAACAGTGCCGGACAGTTTTCAGGCTGTCCGGCACTGTTTTTTACTGTTCATTCTTTTTCGCCAGATCCTTGGTGTACAGGGCACGGGTGGCGTTGAGCACAGCCAGCACCATCACGCCCACATCGGCAAAGATGGCGGTCCACATGCTGGCCATGCCGATCGCGCCCAGCACAAGGCAGGCAAACTTGATGGCCAGTGCAAACACGATGTTCTGGTACACGATGCGTAACGTGCGGCGGGCAATGCGCATGGCCAGTGCGATCTTGGCGGGGTCGTCGTCCATCAGCACCACGTCAGCGGCCTCAATGGCAGCGTCAGAGCCAAGAGCGCCCATTGCAATGCCCACATCGGCACGGGACAGCACCGGGGCATCGTTGATGCCGTCGCCCACAAAGGCAAGGTTCTCTTTGGGCCGCTTTGCGGCGAGCAGCGTTTCGATCTGGTCTACCTTGTCGCCCGGCAGCAGGCCCGCATGGTATTCATCCAGCCCAAGCTCTGCGGAAACGGCCTTTGCAACCGGCTCGGCATCGCCGGTCAGCATCACGGTCTTGCGCACACCGGCATCCTTCAGGCCCCGGATGGCCTGTGCGCTGTGGGGCTTTACCACATCGGCGATCAGAAGATAACCGGCGTACATGCCCTCGATGGCCACATGCACGATGGTGCCGGTCTCGCTGACGGCGGGAGCCTTCAGGCCCAGCTTTTCCATCAGGCGGGCGTTGCCGGCAGCAACGGTCCTGCCGTCCACCTTGGCGGTCACGCCGTGGCCGCCAAGCTCCTGCACATCGGTGACACGGTTCGGATCGATCTCCCTGCCGTAAGCGGCCTTGATGCTGAGGGAGATGGGGTGCTTGGACCAGCTCTCGGCCAGCGCGGCAGCTTCCACCAGCTGCTCCTCGCTGGTGCCCTCTACGGGGTGGATGCCGGTCACTTTAAAGGTGCCCTGGGTCAGGGTGCCGGTCTTGTCGAACACAACGATGCCGGTGCGGGCCAGCTCTTCCAGATAGGTGGAACCCTTGACCAGAATGCCGCAGGCAGATGCACCGCCGATGCCGCCGAAGAAGCTCAGGGGAATACTGATGACCAGTGCGCAGGGGCAGCTGATAACAAGGAAGGTCAGGGCACGGTAGACCCAGTCGCCAAAGCGGGCGGGCTGGCCCATGAGCAGCAGCACGATGGGCGGGATAAAGGCCAGAGCCAGTGCGCCATAGCACACGGCGGGGGTGTACACGCGGGCAAAACGGGTGATGAAGTTCTCGGCGCGGGCCTTCTTCATGCTGGAATTTTCCACCAGATCGAGAATTTTAGAAACGGTGGATTCGCCGAATTCCTTGGTGGTCTTTACCTTCAGCAGGCCGGTCATGTTCACGCAGCCGCTGATGACCTCATCGCCGGTCTGCACATCGCGGGGCAGGCTCTCGCCGGTCAGGGCGGCGGTGTTCAGGGCAGAAGCGCCCTCCACGATCACGCCGTCGATGGGCACGCGCTCACCGGGCTGGACCACGATCACGGTGCCGATCTCCACATCGTCCGGGTCCACCTGCTCCAGCCTGCCGTCCTCGCCCTCAATGTTGGCGTAGTCCGGGCGGATGTCCATTAAGCTGGAAATGCTCTGCCGGCTTTTGCCCACAGCCACGCTCTGGAACAGCTCGCCGATCTGGTAGAAGATGATAACGGCACAGCCCTCCACGTAGTCGCCCAGTGCAAATGCACCCACAGTGGCAACGGCCATCAGGAAGCACTCGTCAAAGGGCTGACGGTTCTTGATGCCAAGCAGTGCCTTGCGCAGCACGTCCCAGCCGACCACCAGATACGGGATGCAGTACAGTACCAGCTCCACCGGCGTGGGGAACTGGGGCAAAAGCTTGAGGATGAGCACCAAAATCAGCGCAATGATGATGCGCTGCAGGTTCTTTTTCTGCTTTTTGTTCATACAAAACTCTCCTTTTGCGGGATCCATGGGCCGCATCACGCTGCGGCGGGCGGGGATTTCAACAACTTTTCCCCATAAAAATGGATATTCCACGGTTTTACCCGTGTTTTCCACACAGTTTTTCAGGCGTAAAAGCGCTTTTCCACGTTTATTTTATGCTTTTTCCGCAAACGGTGTTGAAAACTGAGTGGAAACTGTTGAAAACTGTCTGATTTTTCAACAGAAAAAGTTATTGCACAACACAATCGCACACAAAGTAAAAAGCATCTGCACATTCGTTTGAGCTCTCAGAAAATCTACGAATTCTTGCTGCAGATGCTTTTTTCTTTAGCGGGCTCACCCTCTCAGTCAAATCCTTTGGATTTGCCAGCTCTCCCAAAGGGAGAGCCCTTGGCAGTCCACGCAAACTTCATCTCTTTGCCAAGGCCTCTCCCTTTGAGGAAAGACTTCCCCCGGCCGGGGGAAGATGTCGCGTAGCGACAAAAGGGGGAGTGTGTCACCGCAGGTGACGGAGAGGGCGAGGCTGTTGATCGTGTGCAGCAACCTGCCGCGCATCAGATGTCAAAGATCTCGCAGTCGTCCTCCACCTTCTTGCAGGCGGCCAGAACGTTCACCATGGTGTCGTGGGGGTCTGCACCTTCAGAGAACTCCACCTTCATCTTCTGGGTCATAAAGCTGACGGTAGCATTTGCCACGCCTGCGACCTTGTTGGCAGCGTTCTCCATCTTCTGTGCGCAGTTTGCGCAGTCCACTTCGATCTTGTAGCTCTTCTTCATAAGTAATACCAGCCTTTCGTTATTCTTCGATATGATCCATCCCCATGGAGAGGATGCTGCGCACATGGTCATCGTCCAGTGCGTAGTAAACGGTTTTGCCCTCGCGCCGGAACCGCACGAGCTTGGAATCCTTGAGCACCCGCAGCTGATGGCTCACCGCCGACTGGCTCAGCTGCACGGCGTTTGCAATGTCCTGCACGCACAGCTCGTTGTCGTGCAGTGCATACAGGATCTTGATGCGGGTGGAGTCGCCGAACACCCGGAACAGGTCGGCCAACTCGTACAGCACCTCGTCGTCCGGCATATCCAAGGCCTCCGGCTGCGGCACGGGCATTGCTTCCTTTATTTCCGCCATGTTGATGTCTCCCTTCGCTGTGGATTCACATGAACGCTTGTTCATGTGTTCATAGTAGCACACGGAATGCTCCTTGTCAAGGCTTTTTTAAAGATTTTCGGTGTCTGCTCTAAATTAATGAAATTTGCCTTAAAACGCAGAAAATTTGCGTTTTTGAATCGCAATAAGGATGCGGATTGGAGGGAAGGCGAAAACAAAAAAGAGGTCGCCGCATGGTCAGTGTCCTCGCCCTCTCCGTCACCTTCGGTGCCACCTCTCCCAAAGAGAGAGGACTTGGCAGCCCGTTTGCGCAAAAAGAAAAAGAGAAATTCACAAAAAAGTGCAAAATAGGGTGCGTTCTGGTGCAAAATGTGGTATCTTATAAAGGTGTTCAAAAATAAAATGCGCCATACGGCGCGCAAAAGGAGAGGAAAGTATATGACATTGGAAACCGGTATCCGCGGGGAACAAAGCGTGCTCGTCACCGTAGCCAACACCGCAAAGACCATGGGCAGCGGCACGCTGGAGGTGTTTGCCACCCCGGCCCTTGTGGCTCTGGCGGAAAAGACCTGCTGGATGAGCGTGGCCGATGCGCTGGACGAGGGCAGCGGCTCGGTGGGCACAAAGCTTGAGCTGGAGCACACCGCCCCCACCCCCGTGGGCATGACCGTGACCTGCGAGAGCGAGCTGGTGGCGGTAGAAGGCCGCAAGCTCACCTTCAAGGTGGCCCTGCACGACGAAAAAGGCCCTGTAGGCGGCGGCACCCACGAGCGCTTTGTGGTGAACAACGCCAAGTTCGCAGCCAAGGCGGAGGCAAAGAAGGGGTAAAACTCCTTCCGTCATCGCTGCGCGATGCCACCGTTCCCCTTTTTGTCGCTTACACGACATCTTCCCCCGGCCGGGGGAAGTCTTTCTCAATGAGGGAGGCTTTGGCAGTACGGTAAAGTTCCCGGTTTTGCCAAAGGCTCTCCCCTTGGGAGAGCTGGCACCGAAGGTGACTGAGAGGGCGAGGACGCTGACCGAAGAAAACTATTCTTCATCCGTCTGCTCTGTTTGCTCCAGCCTGATCGGCGGCGGGTCAGCTTCCAGCAGGTGCTGCTCGGCACGCTTCTGCGCGTCCTGCAAGAGCTGGGCGGCCTGCACGCTGGCCCGGAACAGCTCAAAATACATCGCTTTATAGTCCGGCGCGATGCACACCTCCCTTGCATTCAGTGGGGATAGTTTTTCCTGCTGTGCGGGCGGTATGCATGGCCGAAGATTTGAAAAAAGAGGAATCCGTTATGAAAAACAAGAACCTTTCATGGTTCGCAGCTCTGCTGGTGTTTGCCCTGCTGCTGTGGTGCACAGCGGCAACGCCCGGCAAGATCGCGGACCCGTCCACCTATACCTGTGCGGTGTACAGCACCATCTTTTCGCTGCTGCCGCCGGTGATCGCCATTGTGCTGGCGCTGAACACCAAGGAGGTGTACACCTCCCTGCTGGTGGGCATCGCATCCGGTGCACTGCTGTATGCCAACGGCAATCTGGAGCTGGCCATCAACACCCTGTTCTTCAATGAGGACGGCGGCATGGTGGCCAAGCTTTCGGACAGCAGCAACGTGGGCATTTTGGTGTTCCTTGTCATGCTGGGCATCCTTGTGGCCCTGATGAACAAGGCCGGCGGCTCTGCCGCCTTTGGCCGCTGGGCCTCCACCCACATCCACTCCCGGGCCGGTGCGCAGTTTGCCACCCTGCTGCTGGGCGTGATGATCTTTGTGGACGACTACTTCAACTGCCTGACCGTGGGCTCTGTCATGCGCCCCGTCACCGACCGGCAGAAGGTGTCCCGCGCAAAGCTGGCCTACCTGATCGATGCCACCGCAGCACCCGTGTGCATCATTGCGCCGGTGTCCAGCTGGGCAGCTGCGGTCACTTCCAGCGTGCCGGAAGGCTCCGGCATCAACGGCTTTACCATGTTCCTGCGCACCATTCCTTATAACTACTATGCCCTGCTCACCATCGTGATGAGCCTGTTCCTCATCTTCACCGGCACGGACTTTGGCTCCATGAAGCTCAACGAGGACAACGCCAAAAACGGCGACCTGTTTACCACCGCCGACCGTCCCTACGGCAACGATGTGGACGACGGCACCGATACCTGCGGCCATGTTGCAGACCTGCTCGCCCCGGTGCTGGTGCTGATCGTGGCCTGCATCTTCGGCATGATCTACACCGGCGGCTTCTTTGAGGGCGTGGACTTCGTTACCGCCTTTGCGGACTGCAACGCTTCTGCAGGTCTGGTGCTGGGCAGCAGCATTGCCCTGCTGTTCACCTTTGTGTTCTACCGCGTGCGCAATGTGATGACCTTTCAGGACTTTGCCGCCTGCATTCCCGAGGGCTTCAAGGCCATGGTCAGCCCCATGCTGATCCTCTCCCTCGCATGGACCCTGTCCGGCATGACCGGCCTGCTGGGCGCAAAATATTACGTTGCCAACCTGCTGAGTGGCTCTGCTGCAGCGCTGCAGTACATGCTGCCGGTCATCATCTTCCTTGTGGCAGTGTTCCTTGCCTTTGCCACCGGCACGAGCTGGGGCACCTTCTCCATCCTCATCCCCATCGTGTGCCATGCCTTCCCGGAGGGCGAGATGCTGGTCATCTCCATTGCGGCATGCCTGTCCGGTGCCGTCTGCGGCGACCACTGCTCCCCCATCTCGGACACCACCATTATGGCATCCGCCGGTGCCCACTGCAGCCATGTGAACCATGTGTCCACCCAGCTGCCCTACGCCATTACGGCGGCTTCCTGCGCGGCAGTGTGCTATGTGATCACGGGCATTGCACAGGCTTTCCTTGGCGCAAACGGCAGCCTGTTCACCTCGCTGATCCTGCTGGCTGTTGCCATTGCCGTAGAGCTGGTGGTGCTCAGCGTGATCCGTGTGCGCACGAACAAAAAGGCGGCAGAATAAATTCCTGCCCAAAATTCAGCTGTTTCGCTTTGCGCCGCGGCCAAAACGTGGTATTTTTAAATAAAATGAACTATCGGAGGCACACGACCTATGCTGGAACAGGCATTTCAGGACGTATACACCAAATTCAAGCTGCATTTCTACCAGAACATTTTTCAGCGTTTTGCCACCCGGGAAGCCACGCTGACCACGGTGGAGTCCTTCTGCATGGAGGGCATCATGGCTATGGGCGAACCCACCATTGCGGAGTTTTCCCGCATGATGCAGATCTCCACCCCCAACGCGGCGTATAAGATCGGCAGTCTGGTGAAGAAGGGCTATGTGGAAAAGATCCAGTCCACCACCGACCGGCGCGAGTATCACCTGCGCCCCACCCAGAAGTATATCGATTACTACAACATCAGCTATTCCTATCTGCACACTGTGGTGGAGCGCGCAAGAGAGCGCTTCTCCCCCGAGGACTGTGCAAAGCTGGAGGAGATGCTCACCATTGTGAGCACCGAGCTGATGCCCGAGTTGGATATGCTCAAGAAGGACGAAAAGGCAGAATAAGCAACAAAGAACTCCCGGACATCCGTCCGGGAGTTCTTTTGTTTCCCCTTACTTCTGCTCTTTATCTACTACCTGGATCCTGCCCTTCTTCCACAGCACATAGGAGGTAAGGATGCCGATGGGCAGCATCACGATGATGAAGATGCCCACAAGGCCGCCCAGCACGGAGCCGTAGCCTGCAAGGCGTGCGGCGAGGGAGAGCACCGTCATGATGATGAGCACCGGCAGCACGCCCTTGATGCCGCCCTTGACCACCTTGCTGCCGCTGGCAGAGCTGGCGAACAGACCCAGCGCCATGGAGCCGAACAGGGCCAGCAGCGGGCTCTGGATGATGTCCTTCATGGTTGCCATAAAATGTCCTCCCGCTAAATACAGAATGAACGAAAAAAGGCGGGTATTTTCGGCCAGCCGTCCTTGTGATACGGACAGGATACCGGAAAAGGCGGCATCTGTCAAATGAGTATGACGAAAGCGCAACCGGCATTTTAGGGATATTTCAGGAACAGGATCCTGCAAAGAACCTTTACTGCATTAAAATAATAAAGCACTGACCGCGAGCCACTTTGCATCCGTTAAAAATTGCATAAAATTTAAAGAAAAAAACTGTCGTTCTGCCAAAAGCAGTGGGGTACGAAAATCAATTTATACAGCTTGACCCGGAGCGAAAGCCTTCACCCCTTCCGGGGAAAGCCTTCATGCGGAAAACTGGTTTCCATGGCAGCAGAATCGCTGCCCTTGCAAAAGTCGTGAGACCTGTTATAATACAGACATATTCATATCGAGAGAATAGGTTTATCGGCGGCAATGAGGCCAAAGAGGAAACCGGCATCGTATTTTGAGGGAAAGGCCAATGGAACACGTAACCGAACAACAATTGACAAGGCGGCAGAGCACCGTATGGCGGGCACTGCGTGCCGCCGCACCGCAGACCATTCCGGTGCTGGCGGGCTATTTTGTGCTGGGGATGGGCTACGGCATTTATGTGCAGTCGCTGGGCCTGCCGGTGTGGATGCCCATGCTCATGGGCACCGTGGTGTACGGCGGTTCGCTGGAATTTGTGCTGGCAAGCCTGCTGCTGAGCGCGTTCTCACCCCTTTCGGCGTTTCTGATGGCGCTCATGATCCAGGCGCGGCATTTGTTCTACGGCCTTGCCATGCTGGAGCGCTACAAGGGCTACGGCCTGCGCAGCTTTTATATGATCTTTGCCATGAGCGATGAGACCTTTTCCATCACCTGTTCGGCCGAGCCGCCGGAAGGGGTGGACAGGGGCTGGTTCATGTTCTTCATCACCCTGCTGGATCAGTGCTACTGGGTGGCCAGTGCCGGTCTTGGCGCGGTGGTGGGCTCGGTGCTGCCCTTCAGCACCGAGGGTGTGGACTTTGTGATGACCGCCATGTTCACGGTGATCTTCCTCAACCAGTGGGAAAAGGACCGGCAGCACTACAGCGCCCTGATCGGCCTTGCCGCCCCATTGGCGTGTCTGGTGTTTTTTGGCTCCAGCAGCTTTTTGCTGCCCTCCATGGGATGTATCCTGATCCTGCTGCTGGCTCTGCGTAAACCGATCGAAAAGGCCGAAGGCACCGAAGCAGAAAAAAGCGGCGAGGAGGTGGGCGCATGACCGCAGTCCAGATGGGCCTGACCATTGCAGTGTGCACCGCCGCCACCATGCTCACCCGCTTTCTGCCCTTTGTGGTGTTCTCTTCCAAGGATCAGCAGCCGCCGGAGGTGGTGCGGTATCTGGGCCGGGTGCTGCCCGCCGCCATCTTTGGTATGCTGATCGTCTACTGCCTGAAAAGCGTCACCCCCTTTGCGGGCAGCCGCGGCATTCCGGAGGCCATCGCCCTGCTGGTGACGGTGGGCCTGCACAAGTGGAAGCATGAGACCCTGCTCAGTGTCGCGGGCGGTACGCTGTGCTATGTGCTGCTGGTGCAGCTGGTGTTCTGAAAGAAAAAAGGACACGGCATTGCCGTGTCCTTTTTGCATAGCTGATTTAATGGTAGAAGGTGTCAAAGTTCACCTGACGGTAGAAGCGCTGCTGCAGCTGGTCAAAGCTTTCGCAGTTCTGCGCCAGCAGCCACATACTTTTGGTCACTACGGCCTCGATGGTCATATCGTGGGCTTCCAGAAAGCGGAAGCGGTTCTTCACCCGCTTGCCCACCTCGTAAACGCCCACGTCGCTGCCCTCGTAGGTGACCTGCGTGGTCATGATGAGCACCTTATGGGTGGTCTCGTAGTTGCCCAGGCCTTCGGCAAAGGCATCCATCAGCTGCTGCGGAATGCCGCCCACGCCGAAGCTTTCCACGATAACGCAGTCGTACAGGCGGAAGATCTCCGGGATGAGCGCCGGGGACATGCCCGGGGTCAGCTTGAGCAGGAACACCTTCGGGTCCAGCACACGGCTGAACTCCACCGGGCCGGTGGGCCATGGCGAGGGGATGTACCGCACCAGCCGGTCACCCTGCACCAGCGCCAGCTCCGGGAAGTTGACTGAGGCAAAGGCGTCGTAGCTGATGGTCTTGTTCTTCTTGGCACGAGTGCCCGCAATGACGTGCCCGCCAAACACCACCATTACGCCCCGGCTGCCCGGGTCGATGGCGCAGACCACGCTGTCCCGCAGGTTTTTCTTGGCATCCGTGATCTCGTTGGAGATGGGCTGCTGTGCGCCGGTGAGGATGATGGGCTTGTCCGCGTTCTGAATCAGGTAGGAGAGCGCCGCCGCAGAGTACGCCAGCGTATCCGTGCCGTGGCAGATGATAAAGCCGTCGTACAAAGCGTAGTTTTCCTGAATGGCGCGTGCCATCATCAGCCAGTGCTCCTGCCCAAGGTCGGTGCTGTCAATGCTGCACAGCGCCAGCGTTTTCGGGCAGCACAGTTCTTTCAATTCCGGCAGATGGGCAAGCAGCTCCTCGCTGGTAAGCACGGGTTTTAACCCCTGCTGGGTGCGTACGCTGGCAATGGTGCCGCCGGTGGTAATGAAAAGGATACGTTGCTTGGTCATAAAATAAGCCTCCGTGGCAGAAAATTCAGATGACTGAAACAGTATAACATACTCTTTTCCGCTTGAAAAGCGGCCAGCCGCCGCAAAGCGCAATTTTTGCGACCCGGTCACAGAAGTTTGGGGGAATTTGGTGTATACTAAAGAAAATGATAAAAGGAGAATGTTATGCCCAAGATTGTGATTATCGGTTCCGGCCCGGCAGGCATTTCCGCTGCTCTGTACGCTGTCCGCGCCGGTGTGGATACCACGGTGCTCACCAAAGGCCCCGGTGCGCTGGACCGCGCCGAAAAAATTGAAAACTATTACGGCTTTGCCGAGCCGGTCTCTGGTGCGGAACTGGAACGCCGCAGCATCGAGAATGCAAAGCGCCTTGGTGTGAGATTCGTCACAGCCGAAGCCGTGGGCCTGACCTATACGGATAAACTCACCGTAGAAACAGTGGATAAAAATTACCCGGCGGACGCTGTGATCCTTGCCACGGGTGCATCCCGGGCGGTGCCGCGCATCCCGGGCCTTGCCGGGCTGGAGGGGCACGGCGTGAGCTATTGTGCCGCCTGCGACGCCTTTTTCTACCGTGGAAAGGACGTAGCGGTGCTGGGCAGCGGCGAGTACGCCCTGCACGAGGTGCAGGCTCTGCTGCCGGTGGCAAAAAGCGTTGCCCTGCTGACCAACGGCGCACCGCTGACGGCGGACTTCCCGCCAGAGGTCACAGTCTATCCGCAGGCGGTGGAGGCTGTTCTGGGCGAAACCGTTGTCACCGGCGTGCAGCTGTCCGGCGGTGTGCAGCTGCCTGTCAGCGGTGTATTTGTGGCACTGGGCGTGGCGGGCAGCACCGCACTGGCTAGGAAGATCGGCGCAGAGGTGGACGGGAACCGCATCGTGGTGGACGAAAAAATGCAGACCACCGTGCCCGGCCTGTATGCGGCGGGCGACTGCACCGGGGGCCTTCTGCAGGTGGCAAAGGCCGTGTATGAGGGCGCGCAGGCGGGCACTGAAGCCGCCAAGGCCCTGCGGAAAGGATGAAAAGCAATGTCGGAAACAACAAAGGAACACCGCGGTTGTCTGGCCAAAGGTTTTCCCTTCTGGAACGACCTGACACCCGACGAACAGGACATGCTCTGCCGCTACACCCGGCCGGTGCACTACGCAAAGGGGGCAAGGGTGCACAGCCCGCTGGAAAGCTGCGTGGGCATTCTGCTTTTGCGCAGCGGCCAGCTGCGGGCCTACCTGCTCTCGGAGGACGGGCGGGACGTGACGCTCTACCGCCTGTTCGGCGGGGAGGTGTGCATCCTGTCGGCCTCCTGCGTGATGGACTCGGTGAACATCGACCTGTATATTGATGCCGAAGAGGACACCGAGGCCTACTGCATCAGCGCGGGCGTTTTCCGCAGGCTGATGCAGCAGAACGTGCATGTGCGCTGCTACGCCTACCAGATGACGGCGGAGCGCTTTTCCGACAGCATGTGGACCATGCAGCAGGTGCTGTTCATGAGCGCAGACCGCAGGCTTGCCATTTTTCTTACCGATGAGCTGGCCAAGACCGGCGGTGATGAGGTACGCATGACCCACGACCAGATGGCAAAGTACATGGGGTCTGCCCGCGAGGTGGTGAGCCGGATGCTGAAATACTTTGCGCAGGAGGGCTGGGTGCGGCTGTTCCGGGGCGGCGTGCAGGTGCTGGACAGGAAAAAGCTGCAGCAGCTGGCAAGAGGAGAATAAACGCAGCTGTGTGAGATATTGACAAAAATAAAAGCGTACAGTATACTGTACATAAAGGGGGCGGTACTATGACGACCACCAATATCACAAACTTCCGCAAGAATGCATTCAACTATGTGGAGCAGACGATCAAATACAATGAACCGTTGAACATCAGCACAAAAGAAGGCAATGCGGTTCTGCTGAGCGAAGAAGACTACAGCGGCATCATGGAAACACTTTATCTGGTATCGGTACCCGGAATGCGGGAAAAACTCATGGACGCGATGAAAGAACCGTTGGAAGAGTGCGTAGCTGAAGATGCGGTGGAGTGGTGATGTATAAAATCGTTTATGCCAAAATGGCCTCAAAAGATGTTCCGAAGCTGAAAGCTGCTCATCTGACCGAAAAAGCAAAAATGCTAATCGATCTGCTGCGGGAGAATCCGTTCCAGAATCCACCGCCATATGAAAAATTAGTGGGTGATTTGAACGGTGCATACAGCCGCCGCATCAATGTGCAGCATCGGCTGGTGTACCAGGTATACGAAGAGGAGCAGACGGTGAAAATTTTAAGTTTGTGGACCCACTACGAGCGCTGACAAAAAAAGGGGCTGTTGCAAAATAAAAATGCGATAGCAATTTGCATAAAGAAATAGCGCAAAATCAGAAACCCGGAACCCTTTTTGAGCCGTTTTGGCCCTGAAAAGGTTCCGGGTTTTGCGCATTGTTTTTTTCAGGAAGCTATTTGCAACAGCCCCTTTTTGGGTCATAGGTTATCCTTTGCAGCCCTGTTCTTCCCAGTCGCCGAAGTCGCTGGCTTCGGCGATCTTGGTGGGGTCGAATTTTCCGCTCTCGTCTTTGGGAGCAACAGCGGGGCCTGCTTCCACAGGGTTCTGGTTGGGAGCTTCCGGGTCGAACACCGGCTTCTCACCGCCCTCTGCGGGTGCCGCCGGGGCAGAGGCTTCTTCGGCGGGCTGGGCAGCAGCTGCCGCTTCTTCGGCAGGAGCTTCCGGCGCAGCTTCTTCTGCAGCCTTTTCGTTGGCAGCATCGGAGGCTTTGGTTTCCGCTTCGGCGTAGGCTTCGGCAGTCTTGGCGGCTTCCTCAGCGTTCTGCTCGGCGTCCTCCGGGAACTCTACTTCCTCCACATGGAGCGGGTCTTTCTGGTTCAGGATCTTGTCCAGTGCCACAATGGCAGCACCGGTAACGGCCACAGCAGCGGCCGTGCCAAGGATACGAAACAGTGTTTTCATGCCGGGACCTCCTTGAAAGATCAGATCAAGAGAATGTTACCACATCGTTCAGCGGCTTTTCGGCAGGCTCCACCGAAATGGCGGTGAGCACCGGGCCTTTGCCGCGGTAGATGTTATGGAACTTGTAGCCTACCTTTGCGGTCACCCGCACCCATGCGCGCTGCTCCAGCGCCTTGTAGCCATCGTAGCTGCAGGGGAAGCCCACGAACTGGATGTCCTGCACGCAGCAGGTCATGGCGAAACGGCCCGGCACGAAGCTGTTCTTGCCGGCACGGTTGGTCTGGCACACCTGTGCAAGGAATTTGACCGTTTTGCCGGTATACTTCTGGGGCTCGTCCTGACAGTCCATGTACCAGATGCCGAAATCGTCATCCGGAATGTCGATGATGTCCGCGTTGATGTCAAAGGGCAGCGGATCAGGGATATCGTCGTAGGCCACGCTGCCGTCGGCAAACTCGTAGGCGATATCGCACTTGCGGGAAGCCTGACGCACCAGCTTGTGCAGCTCCTGACGGGCGGCATCGTTGTTCACGGCCTCAGCGCGGTTGAACACGATCAGCTCACTGCGGGCGATCTTATCCAGCAGCAGGCTGCGCATGGAGTTGTCGCGGGCGTAGGTCAGGGCGGTGGTGCCGTCGGCGGTGGCGATGCACTGGTACACGATCCAGCTCTCGGGCAGAGCCTCGGCCAGATCCTGCAGCAGCCACATGCCGTTGTACTCAATGACCACACGGCCTGCACCGGATTCCTTTTCCAGCTTGAGCAGATTCTGCGGGTTCAGCTCGGCCTTGTCCTCCAGCACCTTGACGGTCACACCGGGAAAGGCGAACTTTTTGGGATTATACTCTTCTTCGCCCTCTTCGCAGATCAGCAGCAGGGTCTTGTCGCCGGAGTCGAAGTTGGGGTCTTCAAAGGTCTCCTGAATGAATTTGGTCTTGCCGCTTTCCAGAAAGCCCACAAACAGGTAGACCGGAATTTCTTTTGCCATAGGAATGGTTTCTCCTTAAAAAATCATTATCCAATCAGGCTCCCTCTCTGAGGGAGCTGGCAAACCCGTTAGGGTTTGACTGAAGGAGTTCAGCAGCCGAACAGCTCTGCAATGGCCTTTTCGTTCAGCTTGGAGCCGATCACGACCAGCTTGCCGCCCACATCTGCACCGCGGGCACGCACTTCCCATTCGCCGGGCACATAGTCGAACTCCAGCCAGCCGTCTGCGCCGCCGTTCACGATGCCCTTGCTGCGAAGGATCATGCCGTAATTGCCGGTATCCAGCTCGGTGAGGGCGTGCTCCACTTCTGCCTTGGTGAACTTGCGGGCCGTCTCGACGCCCCAGCTGGTGAATACCTCGTCGGCATCGTGGTCATGATGATGGTGGTGATGGCCGCAGCAGCAGTGGCCGTCATGGTCGTGATGATGCTCGTGCTCGTCGTCATCATCGTCATCATCGTGGTCGTGATGGTGGCCGCAGCAGCAATGGTCGTGGTCGTCATGATCGTGGTGATGGTGCTCGTGCTCATCGTGGTCATCATCCTCATCATGATCGTGGTGATGCTCGTGCTCATCCTCGTCGTCATCATCGTGGTCGTGATGATGGCCGCAGCTGCACACACCGTTCTCGTCATCGTGGTGATGATGGTGGTGATGCTCTTCTTCCTCGTCCTCGTGGGTGTGCTCCTCATTGGCCTTTGCAGCCATGGCGATCAGCTCTGCCTTGAAGTCGTCCTTGGTGGACATGGCCTTCAGGATCTGCTCACCGGTCAGCTCGTCCCATGCGGTGGTCACGATGGTAGCGGTGGGGTTCTTCTCACGCAGCATGGCGACCGCAGCGGCGATCTTCTCTTCGCTGGCGGTCTGGGTGCGGCTGAGCAGGATGCAGCTTGCGTGGCTGATCTGGTCATCGTAGAACTCGCCGAAGTTCTTCATATACATCTTGACTTTGTTCACATCGGCCACGGTGACAAAGCTGTTCAGCTGCACATCCAGATGCTCGGCCACGCCTTCCACAGCGCGGGTCACATCGGAGAGCTTGCCCACGCCGGAGGGCTCGATGACGATGCGGTCGGGGTGGTACTGCTCCACCACCTGCTGCAGGGCGGTGCGGAAGTCGCCCACCAGAGAGCAGCAGATGCAGCCGGCGTTCAGCTCGTTGATCTGGATGCCGCTTTCCTTCAGAAAGCCGCCGTCAATGCCGATCTCGCCGAACTCGTTCTCGATCAGCACCACCTGCTGGCCGGCAAAGGCCTCTTTGATGAGCTTTTTGATCAGGGTAGTTTTACCGGCACCAAGGAAGCCGGAGAAAATATCGATTTTGGTCATGATTCAATTGCCTCTTTCTTTGAATAGCACACAGAGCCGCAGAGTGCTGGCTCAAAAAACTTACACTCCTATTATAACAAGGCTGTCAATGGGAAAACCGCCTTTTTCAAGAAAAAATTGTAACTTTTTTTGCAAATTGGCGGCATTTTGAGGGAGAACGAACTCCCTCAGTCAAAACCTGACGGTTTTGCCAGCTCCCTCGGGGAGGGAGCCTCTGGCGTGCCCGCAAACTTGGCGCTTACGCCGGAAACTGCAAACCCCTCTGGTGAAAAAGTGGTTCAGAAATGCCCGCAGGCGTTTCTGAACCACAAATATAAAAATATTTTTCCGCTGAACATGGCCAGAGCGCAAGCGGAGGTCATTCCAAACCGTCCCGCCCCTGCATTGCAATCTTTTTCCCGGAATGATACAATAGGACACAGAAAAATTCCCTGCCGCCGGGGGCTTTTCCGGCGGTCCGGCCATAGAAAAAAGGAAGCTGTCATTATGAGCATGAATACCGTACCCGAGCGCCTTGCCGCGCTGCGTGCCGCCATGGCTGCAAACGGCGTGGCCGTTTATCTGATCCCTGTGGGTGATCCCCACGCCAGCGAATACCTGCCCTGCCATTACACCAGCCTGACCTGGTTCTCCGGGTTCCACGGCGAGAACTCCAACTTCGTGGTCACCCGCACCGAGAGCGCCCTGTGGGCCGACGGCCGTTATTTTGTGCAGGCCGAGAAGGAAATTGCGGGTACCGAGATCAAGCTGCAGCGCATGGGGGAACCCGGCGTGCCCACCGTGGAGGAATACTGCGCAAATGCCCTGAATGAGGGCGAAGCACTGGGCCTGTGCGGCCTGACCGCCAGCACGGCCCTCGTGAACGGCCTGAAAAAGGCACTGGAAAAGAAGGGCGCTTCCATCAAGACCCTGAACCTTGAGGACGAGCTGTGGACGGAGGGCCGCCCTGCCCTGCCGGATACCCCAGCGTGGATCCTGCCGAAGGAATATGCGGGCTTCTCCCCGGCGGAAAAGCTGGATCAGCTGCGCAGCAAGCTCAAGGAGCTGGGCTGCACCGCTCAGTTTGTGGGCAAGCTGGATAATCTGGCATGGCTTTTGAACCTGCGCGCCATGGACATTGAGTGCACTCCCTATGCCATGGCCTACTGCTATGTGACCCCCAGCCGCGCGGTACTCTTCATCAACACGGCCCGCGTCACCCCGGAGGCAAAGGCAGAGCTGGAAGCCAACGGCATCACGCTGGCGGAGTACGACGATGTGCTGAAGTTCCTCGCTGCTGAGACGGAACCCCAGACCGTGCTGGCCGAGTGCGCCACGGTGAACTACGCCGTGTATCAGGTGCTGGAGCAGAACCCTGCCCTCACCGTGAAGGACGGCACCGACCCGCTGCTGATGATGAAGGGCGTGAAGAACGAAACGGAGCTTGCCCACACAAAGCAGGCCCATATCCGGGACGCTGTGGCCATGGTGCGGTTCCAGATCGAGCTGGAAAGCCGCCTTGCTGCCGGTGAGACCCTGACCGAGCTGACGGTGGATGAAATTCTGCATAAGTACCGCAGTGCGGACGATAAATTCCTTGTGGAAAGCTTTGGCACCATTGCGGCCTACGGCGGCAACGCAGCCATGATGCACTACCACGCCACCCCGGAAGATCACGCTGTGCTGGAAAAGAAGGGCTTTCTGCTGGTGGACAGCGGTGCCACCTACATGGACGGCACTACCGACATCACCCGCACCTACCCGCTTGGCCCGCTGACCGAGGACGAAAAGCGCTTCTACACATGGACTCTGCAGAGCCACATCGACCTTGCCAAGGCCGTCTGGCTGGATTACTGCGAGTGTAAGATGATCGACACCATTGCCCGGGAACCGCTGTGGCGGCACCTCATCAACTACCGCTGCGGCACCGGTCATAGCGTCAGCTTTGTGGGCAATGTGCACGAGGGCCCCCATGCCCTGAACAGCCGCAACACCACCCGGATGCGCCCCGGCATGGTGGTCACCGATGAGCCGGGCGTTTACGAGACCGACCTCGTGGGCATCCGCATCGAGAACGAGCTGGTGTGCGTGCACAAGGCCGATAACCAGTACGGTACCTTCCTTGGTTTTGAACCGCTGATGTTCGTGCCCATTGCCACCTCTCCCATCCTGCCCGGTGTGCTGGATAAGGACGAGATCGCATGGCTGAACGATTACCACCGTCAGGTGTTTGCAAAGCTGGCACCGCACCTGAACGACGAAGAACGCAGCTGGCTGGCGGAGAAGTGTGCCGCCATCGGCTGCTGAGAAAGCGCAAAAAACACCCGGAGCCGTGCAGGAGCCAGAGCGGCTCTCGGCGGCAGCCGGGTGCTTTTTATAGGGTCACAGCTTGCAGCAGTGCGTCTGTGGGGTGTCCAGCGGCGGAAGAGTGAACTCGTTTTCGCCAAAGGGCGAACGCAGGATGGCGGCCCGCGTTTCCGGGTAGATGCCAAGTTCGGTGTAGATGTCCCGGTACAGGAGCATCACCCGCCGCCGCAGCCGAAGGATATCGGCGGTGGTCACTCTGGAGTGGGAGACGCTCTGGCCGTTCTGCAGGTAGTAATAGCCGATGTCCGGGATGGATACGGCAGTGTGCACGAAACGCAGATATTCGGTGTTGAACAGCTGATCCTCCGCAAACAATTCTTTGCGGAAATGGAGGCTGTGCTTCCGCAGGAGGTCACGGCGGTAGAGCTTGTTGCAGGGACTGCCATAGTAGAAGGTGTTCGGCTTCTGGATCAGATGCTTTGCGTACTCCTGTCCGGTGTACACCCCGGCAGGCAGATAGCCATAGGCCCGGGTGCGGGGCGGATTGCGCTGGAGCACATGCTGCAGTGCCTTTTCCCATGGGCGGATGTGCTCCACATAGTTTTCCGGGTACACCATCCAGAAGGGCGCGATCACAAGATCGGCGGTGTGGGCCTCGGCGGCGGAGACCAGCTTTTCCGTAAAATCGGGGGCCAGCCAGTCGTCGCTGTCCACAAACTGGATGTATTTGCCGTGGGCCAGCGCAATGCCCTGATTGCGGGTATCCGCTGCGCCGGTGTTGGTTTTATCCACCAGTGCAATGCGGTGGTCGCTGGCGGAAAGGGCGCGGCAGACGGCAAGGGTGTCGTCGGTGGAGCCATCGTTCAGCAGCAGGATCTCAATGCTTTTATAAGTCTGGGCGCAGATGCTTTTGACACAGCGGGCAATGCACCCGGCAGTGTTGTACATGGGCACGATGATGCTTACAAGGGGAAATTCCATAGGTTCTCCTTTTCTCAGATGCGGCTGTGGGTGCGGGCAAATGCGTCGGAAAGCTTCTGCACCGGGCCGTTGGGCAGAGGGCTTTCAAACAGGCTCAGATAGATGCCGTGCAGCCGCAGGCGGAATTTATCGTACACGCCCAGCTGGATGCACAGTTCCTTGTAGGTGTGGTACATCCGGCTGCGGTGGCGCAGCATGTCCGCCGCGCTCACCTGCGTATGGCATACGCTCTGCGGGTTCTGGATGTAGCAGTAGGCGGCTTCGTCGATGGCGGCAAACCGCTGTGCCACCTGCAGATACCGGGTGTTGAACAGCTGGTCCTCGGCGTATACCACATGCTCGAACCGGATGTGCGCCATCTGGATGAGATCCCGGCGGTAGAGCTTGTTCCAGAGCACGCCGTAGTAAAAGGCAGCGGCATTGCCGGTGAGCTGCCACAGGTAATCCACCTTGTTGTACACCCCGGCGGGCAGCAGGCTGTACTCCCGGGTGTCATAGCCGCCATCCTTGCGGGGCACCATCATCCGGTAGGGAGCCAGCACAAGGTCGGCATGGCTGCGCTGCATAGCAGCCACCAGGTTTGCGGTGCAGCCCGGCAGCAGGTGATCGTCGCTGTCCGCAAACTGGATGTATTCGCCGTGGGCAAGGGCAAGGCCGCAGCTGCGGGTGTCTGCTGCGCCGGTGTTGGGCTTGTCCACCACACGGATGCGGCTGTCGGCGGCAGCAAGCTTCCGGCAGACAGCAAGGGTGTCGTCGGTGGAGCCGTCGTTCAGCAGAAGGATCTCAAGCTCCGGGTAGCTCTGGGATGTGATGCTCTCCACACAGCGGGAGATGAAGCCCGCCGCGTTATAGGCGGGCACAATAACGCTGACAAGCGGCTGCGGCATGGCGGGTCCCTCCGTTTTTTCTTTTTTCGATGCAGCAAAGTTTTATTTATCATACTCCAGCCCTGCGCAAAAATCAAGGCGGGCGGCTGGCGGAAAGGAGAATGTGAGATGGTATTTCACATTGCGGTATGCAGCCCGGACGCGGCCTTGCGCAGCGGGCTGGAACGCCAGTGCATGGAATATTTTGCCCGGCGGCAGGATGCGTGCATCGTGCAGCAGCTGCCGGATGCAGATGCGCTGCTGCGCCGGGACACCGAGGGAGAACGGTTTGACCTGTATCTCATCGAGCTGGGCGCTGTAGCGGCCCCGGCAGGGCTTTCGGCGGCTGCGGAGCTGCGCCGCCGGGGCCGCAGGGCTCCGCTGGCCTTTGCGGCCCGCACACCGGCCCACGCCTACAGCGCTTTCCGGGTGGATGCCATGCAGTATCTGCTTCTGCCGGTGCACCAGCAGGAGCTTTCGGCCCTGCTTGCCCGCGCCACCGAGCCGGAGTACGGCCCGGCAATGACCGTTGCCACCGCCGAAGGCCTGCGGGCGCTGGCCTATGCGCAGATCGAATATCTGGAGTGCACCCACCATGTGGTGCACTTCCATCTGCTCAGCGGCGAGGATGTGGTGTCCCTTTCGCTGCGGGTGTCCTTTGCCGAGGTAGCAAAGCCGCTGCTGGAAGACGGGCGTTTTTTGCAGCCGCACCGCTCCTATGTGGTCAATCTGGCGGCGGCACAGCTGCTGACGGCGGGCGAGCTGCAGATGTGCAGCGGTGCGCGCATCCCCATCCCGCGCGGACGGGAGGGTGCAGTGCGCGAAGCCTTCCGCAGCTGGATCGACCGGTAAAATGGCAAACAAAAAAGAGCCGCTTTCACGGCTCTTTTTTCGTGCCCGGAGATCAGGCATCGGGTTCGGTTTTGTGTTTCTTTTCCTTGTCGGAAGCATCCAGAACACCAAAGCCCCAGCGGTTGGCCATGTCCATGATGATCTTCTGGGGAGAACCGGAGGGATAGGCGTTCTCGGAGAACGCGGTCAGGAATTTATACAGCTGCGGCTGCACCTGATCGTACAGGCCCAGCTTTGTGTACAGCTCCTTGTAATAGCGGAACACCTGCAGTTTGTTCTGCACGATGGAAGCCAGATTGATCTGGGTGTGGCAGATGCTCTGGGGGTTCTGCACATAGTGGTAGCCCGCTTTGGAAATGGATACGAAAACATTGGCGTACAAAATGTATTCCAGGTTGAAAACCAGGTCTTCGGCCCAGCGCACCTCGCTGGTGAACTGAAGATGATGGTCTGCCAGAATATCCCGGCGGTAGAGCTTGTTCCACAGCACGCTGTAGAAGAAGGATGCGGGCTTCTCCATCAGGCGCAGGGCAAAGGTATCGCGGTCGTAGATGCCCTCGGGCAGGAAGCCGTATTCACGGATATCATCAGGCTTTTTCTCGGCATCGATGCCAAGGTTTTCCTGCAGGTTTTCCAGTGCCTGCGTGGCCTTGGAAGAGTTGGCGGGAATCACCATCCAGTAAGGTGCAATGACCAGATCGGCGTTGTTCGCTTCGGCGGCAGTCACCAGCCGCTCGGTAAAATCAGGGTCGAGATAATCGTCGCTGTCCACAAACTGCACATACTTGCCCCTTGCAAGGGACATGCCGCAGTTGCGGGTCTCCGACACACCGGAATTGGATTTGTCCACCAGAACGATGCGGGGGTCCTTTTCACGGAATTGCTCACAGATGGAAAAGCTTTCGTCCCGGGACCCGTCGTTGACCAGAATGACCTCGATATCCTTCCATGTCTGGGCACAAATGCTCTCCAGACAGCGGGCAACACTATTCTGCACGTTGTACACAGGCACGATAATGCTGACGAGTGGGTTGTTCATGACGGAAGGTCTCCTCTTTACGGATATTATACCTTTATATTGAAAATCACAGAGTGTATTCTCACAAATGAGGACACTTCCCCCTTGGGGCAGTCCTATTTATAATATCATACTCTTCTTGCGCACAAAATGCAAGAGCAAAGAAGGATCAGATAAAGAAAAGAACCGCACGCTGCGGCCCTTTTTTCTTACACACGTGTCCAGTCCAGCGCATCCCACCGGGGCACGAACTGGCTGCAGATGCGGCGCATCTCCGGCTCGTCGGCGGCAGAGGTGCGGTCTGCAATGCCAATGACGTAATACCCGGCCTTGTGGGCGGTGGCGGCGGCGTATACGGCATCCTCGCACACGGCGCAGGCGGCGGGGTCTGCACCGCCCAGACGGCTCATGCACTCAAAGAACACCTCCGGGTGGCTTTTGTGCAGCACGCCCTGCGCTTCCACGATGAAGGAGAAATACTGCGCGATGCCCAGCCGGGTAAGCACGGTGCGGCACTGTTCGGCCCAGGTGTTGGAGCAGATGCACATGCGTGCGCCCTCGGCCTGCAGCTTTGCCAGCATCGTGCGCACGCCGGGTTTCAGCTCCACGGTCTCGTACAATTCGGCGATCACCTCGCGCATCACGGAAAAATAGCTTTCCTCGGTCAGCGGCAGGCCGTACTCCCGGATCAGATACTGTGCGCCCTCCTGCATTCCCATGTTCAGCAGTGTGGCGCGCAGATCCCCCCGCGGGGTGCGGCCATAGCGGCGCAGCAGTGCGTCGGGGGCACCCTCCCACACCACGGTCATGCTGTCGGTCAGGGTGCCGTCCATATCAAAGATCCATTGCTTGCAGTGCATTAGAATGCCTCCTTTTGAAATCCTGACAAGTATACCATGTTTCTTTGCCGGGAGAAAGGCATCAATTTACAAAAAACGGAAGAAATTTCTCTGGAAATATGCTATAATCTGAACAAAACCGGAACCAATCAAAGGAGGCGGATGCAATGGATGATCGCAGTGCGCCGTGCAAAGCTCTGGTGCTGGCGGGCGGCGGAGCCAGGGGCAGCTATCAGGTGGGCGTGTGGCGCGCGCTGATGGAGCTGGACTGGCACCCGCAGATCATTACCGGCACCAGCGTTGGCAGCCTGAACGGTGCCATGTTCGTGCTGGACCAGTACGAGACGGCCCGCGATATGTGGCTGGCCATCCGCAGCAAGGATGTAATGGAGCTGCCGGAGGAGGATGCCGACCTTTCGGCCCTGCACCAGTTCCTGCGCAGCGTGGTGAAAGCCGGCGGCATGGATGTGACCCCGCTGGAAGAGATCGTGGAGCGGGTGCTGGACGAGGATGCCCTGCGCGCGGCTCCCATCCGCTTCGGCCTTGTCACGGTGGAGCAGCGGGGCTTAAAGCCCCGGGAGCTGACGCTGGACGAGATCCCGGCAGGAAAGGTCAAGGACTACCTGATGGCCTCCGCTGCCTGCTTCCCGGCGCTGCGTGCGCGGGAGATCGACGGGGTCAAGTTTCTGGATGGCGGCTACAGCGACAACATGCCCACCGGTCTTGCCAAACGCATGGGCGCGGATGAACTGGTGTGCGTCGATCTGGAAGGCGTGGGCATCACCCGCCCCAACCTCACCGGCCTGCCCACCGTGATGGTGCGCAGCTACTGGGAGCTGGGCGATATCCTGCACTTTGACCCCGACACCGCCCGCCGCAACATCGAGCTGGGCTACTATGATACCCGCCGCGCTATGGGATATCTGCGGGGGTGTGCCTATGCTGTCTCCTGTGATGCCCAGAGCTGCGCGGACGCTGCTGCGTTCCACGCAAAATTTGAGCGGGTGCAAAAGGCCGTGCGGGAGAAATACCCGGTCACCCTGACAGCGGATGCGGCCCTGCTGCTGGCCAAGATGAAGGATGCCGACCTTGCCCCGCTGGAAGCCGCCGCGGAAGATGCCGGTGTGGACCCGGCCCATTACTACACCACCCATACTTTGTGCGATGCATTCCTTGCAAAGTGCGATCAGGCACGGATGCAAAGCTTTGCACCGCTGTTTGAGGGCAGTGCCGATGCGGCGCGGGCCGCACTGGCCGCGCTGCTGCCCAATACCTTTTTGCAGGCGCTGGTCTGGCGCACCCTGACCACGCCGGAAGCCGAGCTTTTGCCGGAGGTGACCGAACATGAAAGTGTATAAAGGTTCCTGCGCTTCTCCCGGCCTTGTGCTGGGGCAGGTGAGCCGTCTGGAGCACCATGTGGAGACCACGACCGTGGGCCCCTTTAAACCGTCCCGGGAGCTGCAGCTGCTCACCGATGCCATCCGCACGGCGCAGGACGAGCTGGAATCCATGGCAGACCGCGCCGCACCCAGCGAGCAGGCCATCTTCCAGTTCCAGAGCATGATGCTGGACGATGAGGGCATGATGAACGAGGTGCGCTTCTGCATCAATGCAGGCATTGGCGCGGCAGCGGCCATGAATCAGGTGGGCCAGCGCTACGCCGACCAGCTGGCCAACATGAAGGACAACCCTTACATGCAGCTGCGCAGTGTGGATATTCTCGACGCAAGCCGCCGGGTCATCAACATCATCACCAACCGCCCCCGCATGTGGCTGGCGCTGGACCACCCGGTGATCCTTGCCGCAGAGCGGCTGATGCCCACCGACCTGTTCAGCGTGCCCTCCGGTATGATTTTAGGCATCATCACGGCAGAGGGCAGCGGCCAGAGCCACGCAGCCATCATTGCCCGGGCAATGAATATCCCGGGCATCGTGCAGGTGGGCCGGGATTTTCTGGACGACTGCGACGGCCGCACCGTGATTCTGGACGCCACCGGGGGCCAGTGCACGCTGGACCCGGACGCTGCCGCCCGCCAGCAGGCCGAGACCCGCATCTGCGAGCTGCAGCGGGAGAACGAAGAGATGGGGCAGCTGCATGCTCTGCCCAACAGGACAAAGGACGGCCAGCCCTTTGAGCTGCTGGCCAACTGCTTTGGGCCGGAGGACATCGACACGGCCATGCAGTCCGGTGCACAGGGCGTGGGCCTGCTGCGCACCGGCTACATGATGCTGCCGGGCCGCATCCTCGATGAGCAGGAGCAGTATTTCTTCTACTGCTCCTGTCTTGCTGCCGCCAAGGGCTGCCCGGTAACGGTGCGCACCTTCGACTTTGGCTCAGACCGCACCATTTCCGACGCCTATCAGGGCCTGCAGTCTTCCAAGCTTGGCCTGCGGGGCATCCGCAACAGTCTGCGCCAGCCCCACCAGTTCGAGACGCAGCTCTGTGCACTGCTGCGCGCCGCCGCCCGCGGCCCACTGCGGGTGATGTTCCCCATGGTGACGAATGTGGAGGACTGGGACGCAGCCATGCGTGTGGTGGAGCGCTGCCGCGAGCACCTGCGGGAGCGCGGCGTGGCGTTCAACGAAGATACAAAGTTCGGCGTGATGCTCAGCGTACCCGCTGCCTGCCTGACCGCTGAGGAATTTGTAGAGCACGGGGTCGATTTTCTTGTGGTCGGCACCAACGACCTGACCCAGTATACCCACGCGGCAGACCGGGAGCTTGCCAGCGCCGAGCACTACTACCGCCCGGCCAGCAAGGCCATGAAAAAGCTCATTACTATGGTGATGGATGCCGCAAAGGTTCGCAATGTGCCGGTGACCATCTGCGGCCTTGCGGTGGGCAACCAAGCCAACACGGTGCAGTATTTGCAGCTGGGCCTGCGCAGCTTCTCGGTGAGTCCGCAGAACCTTTTGAATGTGAAGAAAGCTCTGCTGGAAGCAGAGACATAAACCCTGAAAATAACAAAAAAGCAGCTGCAACGCAGCTGCTTTTTTGTTATTCCAGATTCCCCGTCAGGGTCATTACCGAAGCAAGCACGGCCAGCGGGGCGGTCTCGCACCGCAGGATGCGGGGGCCAAGGCCCACCGTTCTGGCACCGGCCTTTGCGGCCATCTCGGCTTCCTCGGCGGCAAAGCCGCCCTCGGCACCAGTCACGATGGCGATTTTCAGTTTTTCACCATCGGCGGGCTTTGCTGCGGCCAGCAGGTCGCGCAGGGGCGCACCGCCGCACTCGTAGCAGAACAGCACAAGGTCGTACTGTGCAAAGGTGCGGCACACGGCCCCGAAGTTCGGCAGCGGCAGGGCCACATCCGGCAGAATGCCCCGGCCGCACTGCTTGGCGGCTTCCGCTGCAATGCGGTTGTAGCGCTCGTTCTTCTGCTCCTCTTTTTTGGGGGCCGCCACGCAATACCGGCTGAAGAAGGGCACGATGTGGGCTGCGCCCAGCTCCACGCCGTGCTTGATGATCTGCTCCAGCTTGTCCTGCTTGGGGTAGCCGGCCAGCAGAGTGACCTCCACGCTGGGTTCGGCGGCGCTGGGATAGCCCGGCTCCACCCGGAACTCCACGCACTCGTCCCCAAAGCCGGTGATGGTGGCGGTGTATTCCACGGCATTGCCGTCGCATAGAATGACAGTATCGCCCAGCCTTGCGCGCATCACACGGGCAAGATGGTGGGCATCGGCCCCGCGCAGGGTGGCGGTGCCGTCAGAGATCTCGGTGGTAAAATAACGGTGCGGCATAAAATCTCCTTACGCTTTCTTGCAGACGATGCACTCCCAGCCGCGCTTCTCCTTCACTTCCACAACGGCAAGACCGGCCTTTTCCAGCCCGGCGATCACTTCGTCCTTACGGCTGTCGATGATGCCGCTGGCAATAAAGGTGGCACCCTCCGCCATCAGGCCCGGCACGGCGGGAGCCAGAGACAGGATGGCGTTGGCCACGATGTTGGCGGTGATGATATCGTATTTGCCGCTGGCCTTATCGGAAAGGTCGCCCACCAGCACGGTCAGCTTGTCCTGCACGCCGTTCAACGCGGCGTTCTCGCCTGCGGTGCGCACGGCCACAGGGTCGATGTCCACGCCCTCGGCCACAGCAGCGCCCAGCTTCAGCGCCGCAATGGCAAGGATGCCGCTGCCGGTGCCGATGTCCAGCACCCGCTCGCCGCCGGTCACCCGCTCGTCCAGCGCTTCCATGCACAGGCTGGTGGTCTCGTGGCCGCCGGTGCCGAAGGCAAGGCCCGGGTCAAGGATCAGCTTTACCCGGTCGGTGTCGTACTGCTGCCACGAGGGCACCACCGCCAGCCGTTTGCCGATTTCCAAGGGGTGATAATACTTGCGCCAGCCGTTCTGCCAGTCCTCCTGCTCCACGCCCTCGGTCTCCACGGTGTAGGCGATGTTTGCAGCTTCCATGCGGGCGGAAATGAGGGCCAGCGTCTCCACGGGGGAAGCGCCCGGCTCCAGATACATATGGATGATAACGGTATCGCGGGGCTTGTCCAGCAGCTCCTGCTCGATCAGATCCACATGGGCGATCTCGGCCACCTGCTGCTCGATGTCGCTGTAGTCTTCGATATAGATGCCGCCCTCGGCGATCATGGTGGCAACGGCTTCGGCGTTGTCGGCGTCGGCCTTGGCCACGGTCAGGCGGATATCAGTCCATTCCATAAAATAAACCTCCTTCGGGTTCCCGCTTTTCTTATAATAGTATAGTACCCGATTCGGCTGTGGGATGCAAGCCTTTGGGCAAAATGTACGTAAAAAGAAAAGAATTTTCAACACAAAGACGACCCTTGTGCGGAAAACCCAAAAATTATCGACTGAAAAACTGCCAAATGAGGACTTTTGATGCATTTTGATAGAAAAAAGGCGAAAGGGACTTTCTTTTTTTGCGGAAATATGTTACTATTCTATTACGGAATTATGGACGGCCTGCAACCAGAGGCGTCTGTAAACACAAACATTTCTTAAGGAGGAATGTGCTTTATGATGAAGTATCTCCAGAAACTGGGCAAAGCTTTGATGCTTCCCGTCGCGGTCCTGCCGATCTGCGGCATCCTGATGGGTCTTGGTTATGCCCTCGCTCCGGGCGTTATGGGCGTTCCCGGTGCAGCAACCTCCGGTGCAGCTTACACCGTTGGCTTCCTGCTGGTCAAGGCAGGCGGCGCTCTGATCGATAACATGGCATGGCTGTTTGCCATTGGTGCCGCTGTCGGCCTTGCAGACAACGACGGCACCGCAGGTCTGGCCGGTCTGGTCAGCTTCCTGATGATGCAGCAGCTGCTGAACCCCGGTGTGGTCGGCATGGTCCGTCACCTGGAAGAAGGCACTGCTACCTACATCGCCTTCCAGAAGGTCGCCGGCAACTCCTTCATCGGCATTCTGGCCGCTGTTGTGGGCGCTGCCTGCTACAACAAGTTCAAGGATATCCAGCTGCCTGACTGGCTGGCATTCTTCTCCGGCAAGCGCTTCGTTGCAATCGCTACCGGTCTGATCTCCATTCTGGTGTCCGTTGTTCTGCTGTTCGTCTGGCCCGTCATCTTCGACGCTCTGGTCGCAATCGGCAACGGCATCGCTGGCATGGGCGGCATCGGTGCCGGCATCTACGCCTTCCTGAACCGTCTGCTCATCCCCACCGGCCTGCACCACGCTCTGAACAACGTGTTCTGGTTCGACACCATCGGTCTGGGCGACCTGAGCCACTTCTGGGCTGGCGAGACCTCTGCTGATGTGGGCTGGAGCCTTGGTATGTACATGTCCGGCTTCTTCCCCTGCATGATGTTCGGTGTCCTGGGCGCTGCTCTGGCTATGGTCAAGACCGCTAAGAACAAGAAGGCTGCCATCGGCCTGGTTCTGTCCGCTGCAATCTGCGCCTTCGTCTGCGGCGTTACCGAGCCCTTCGAGTTCGGCTTCATGTTCCTGTGCTTCCCCCTGTACGTTGTGTACGCTGCTCTGTACGGCATCTTCACCGTCATCACCTACTACTCCGGTTTCCGTGCTGGCTTCTGCTTCTCTGCAGGTGCTACCGACCTGGTGTTCTCCGCTTCCCTGCCCGCAGCTGCCAAGACCTGGATGATCATTCCTCTGGGCATCGCAGCCTTCGTGGTGTTCTACGCAGTGTTCTACTTTGCCATCACCAAGTTCGACCTGAAGACCCCCGGCCGTGAGGACGAGGACGAAGAGGCCGAGAAGAAGGTCGTTCTGGCAAACAACAACTATACCGAAGTCGCTTCCGCTGTTCTGGCTGCTGTCGGCGGCAAGGAGAACGTGAAGGAAGTTGGTTACTGCGCAACCCGTCTGCGCTTTGAGGTCAAGGATAACGCCAAGGTGGACGAGAAGGCTGTCAAGGCCGCTGGTGCTGCCGGTGTCATCCGCCCCAGCAAGAACGCTTGCCAGGTGATCATCGGCACCAAGGTTCAGTTCGTGTACGACGAGCTGAAGAAGATGCTGTAACGCACACAGCATTCTGAACGGAGTTTGTGCGGGAGACTGGTTGCTCCTGCATTCCCATAAAAGCCGCCGGGAGCAGGGCAGAACCTGCCGCTCCCGGCGGCTTTTTGCGTTCCCGCGCGGAGTGTGCTATACTGGTTCAAAAGGCAGATACGGGAGGAAAAACCATGAGCAAAGTGTACAGCTGGCGGAAACTGAACGAAAAAGAACTGACGCGGGTCTATCTGGACGAAATGCGGCGGGACTTTCCGCCCACGGAGCTAAAGCCCCTGAGCATGATCCTGAACAGCGAAGCGGACGGCACAGCCCACACATGGGGCGTGTTCGACGGCGAAACACTGGCGGCGTACCTGCTCATGGTGCGCCCGGCAGGCAGCAGGGTGAGCCAGCTGGATTACTTTGCCGTGCTGCCGGAATACCGTGCTGCAGGGCTGGGCGCGCAGCTGCTGGCCGATCTGCCGCAGCACGAGCGCGGTGCGCAGGCCATCCTCATTGAGGCCGAATGCCCGGATAAGGCAGAGGACGAAGCTATGGCTGTGCGGCGGCTGGGCTTTTACTCCCGGTGCGGCGCGCGGGACACCGGCTTCACCGAGCACCTGTTTGATGCATGGTTCCGCATTCTGGTGCTGGACTGCCCGGGTGCCGGTACCTTTGCGGACCGGCAGGCCGTGGATGCCCTGGTGGACTGCTACCGCCGCACCATCAGTGAGACCGAGTGGCAGAAGTACGTGCAGTTCTACTGCCCGGACGGAACAAAATACTGCTGAGCAGAAGGCGCTCTGTGCAAATTATGTGTACAGAGCGCCTTTTTGTCATATTTTTGTTGACAGACTCCCAAAAAGTGGTACGCTAAAAACACAGAAAAACGCTTTTAGAGGAGGGCAATATTATGGCAGAAAAAATGACCCGGCGTACCTTTATGAAGAGCGCAGCAGCTGCGGCTGCAGCAATCTCTTTGTCCGGCGTGCTGGTCGGCTGCGGCGGCGGTCTGGCACAGGATGAGGTACAGATCGGCGCATTTACCGCAAAAGTCTACAATGCAAAGGCTTTCTGGGTCGGCGGCACGGGCACCAACAGCAGCAATTATATCACAGCCACTGCACGGCTGACGCTGGACACGAAAAACAGCACCTTTGTTTCGCAGCAGTATCAGGGCATGTTTGTGGGCACCATTGGTGATTCTGCACTGAGCACGAATGCACCGAACGGAAGCGACAGTCTGGTCGCTTCCAACATGCCTGTTCTGAGCGCATTTCTAAGAAAGACCGAAGTGAAGTTGAAACTGAGCTTTGCGGAGGAAAAGGATTTTGTAGCGTTTAAGAATGGCACACCGGTCAAGCTGACCATTACCATCAACAATACACCGGGCTATCTGTATCTGTACTGGAACGGTGAGCAGAACGGTCTGGTCGTGACCAATGCCGCACCGCAGGCATAATAAAATCATCCCGTGAGCGTCATGCCGCCGGGCATTCCTGAAAAGGAGTGCCCGGCGGCTTTTTGTCACTTTGCCCAGCCAGAAAATGGCATTTTCGGCATATTTATCCTGTTTGTAAAATTTGAGTACAGGCTTTTCATGCCGGCTTTACGCAGGCTTGACACTGCCGCCGGAGCCTGTGCAAAAAGCTTTACCTCCATTTTGCGCGTACATGGTCGCAGCGCGCACGGCGGTGCGGTACAATTAGGCCGTTCCCAAGGAAAACACAGAGAAACAAGAAAACATCGGCCGGCAATGCATTCCGGCATTTATTGGAGGAAAAGGGTTATGAAAAAGATCACTCGTCGTTCGTTTATCACTGTCTGCGGCGCTGCTGCTGCAGCGATGGCTCTGACCGCCTGCGGCGGTGCAGCCTCTTCCACTGTGGCATCCTCTGCTGCGGAGTCCACCTCTTCTTCTGCCGCTGCTGAGACCGCTGCAGGCACCCTGTCCGGCAATGTAGCTACCGGCGGTTCTACCTCTATGAAGAACGTCATCGCTGCCCTGACCGAGGGCTTTGCCGAGGTGGAGCCGGGTGTCACCGTCAGCTACGACCCCACCGGTTCCGGCGCAGGCATCACCGGTGCTACCGATAAGACGCTGGACATCGGCCTGTCCTCCCGCGCCCTGAAGGACGACGAGAAGAACGACGTGGACGGCACCACCGTGGCGCTGGACGGCATCGCCATCGTTGTCAACAAGGCCAGCAAGGTGGCAGACCTGACCGTGGACCAGCTGAAGCAGATGTTCACCGGCGAAATCACCAACTGGAAGGATGTGGGCGGCGACGACGGCGAGATCGTTCTGGTGGGCCGCGAGGCTGGTTCCGGCACCCGCGATGGCTTTGAGAGCATCGTGGACGTGAAGGACAGCTGCAAGTACGCACAGGAGCTGACCGCTACCGGCGCTGTCATCAGCGCTGTGGAGGCCAACCCTCTGGCTGTCGGCTACGCTTCCCTGTCCGCTGTGGGCGACACTGTTGCCATGGTCACCGTGGAGGGTGTGGAGTGCAGCGAGGACACCGTCAAGGACGGCAGCTACAAGATCCAGCGTCCCTTCGTGTTCGTCACCAACAAGAGCGTGACCCTGTCGGAGCAGGCACAGGCCTTTGTGGACTTTGCCACCAGCAAGGACGCTGCCGACCTCATCCGCACCGCAGGTGCTGTGCCGGTGAACGAGTAATTACCGGGTGGTTTGCCTGGGAAAGCTCCCCGGTGAACCGCCTGCCCCGCATCTGAACAAGAGTACTGCCGCGTCGGGCTGTCGTTTCTGCGGGCCGACGCGGCTTTTATAAAGGATTTCAGCTATGAACAAAAAATCCTATCTGAGCCGGGTGCGGCTGCCCCGCACCCCCGCCGAATGGCTGGAAGCGGTGATGAACTTCATCTTCTTCCTGTGCGGTATGCTGGCGGTGGGCTGCGTGGTGCTCATCTCGGTGTACATGGTGATCTCCGGCGTGCCGGCCATCCACAAGATCGGCCTGTTCCAATTCCTGCTCGGCACAAAGTGGGCCTCCACGGCAGCCCAGCCGCTGTTCGGCATCCTGCCGTTCATCCTTTCCAGCATCTACGGCACGCTGGGCGCTGCCATCATCGGTGTGCCCATCGGCCTGCTGACGGCGGTGTTCCTCTCCAAGGCCGCCGACCCCAAGCTGCGCACCGTGGTGGTCACCGCCATCGAGCTGCTGTCCGGCATCCCCAGCGTGGTGTTCGGCCTGCTGGGCATGCAGGTGCTGGTGCCCGCCGTGGCAAAGACCTTCGGCAAGGCTTCCGGTGCATGCCTGCTGAGCGCAATCGTGGTGCTTTCCATCATGATCTTGCCCAGCATTGTGTCTGTGTCGGTCACGGCACTGAACGCCGTGCCGCCGGAGTATGAGCAGGGCAGTTTGGCACTGGGTGCCACCGACACCGAAACATGGTTCAAGATCAGCATCCCGGCAGCCAAAAGCGGCATTGCCGCAGGCATTGTGCTGGGCATCGGCCGCGCCATCGGTGAGGCCATGGCGGTGATGATGGTGGCAGGCAACAGCCCCAACATGCCGGACAGTCCCTTCCGCAGCGTCACCTTCCTGACCACCGCCATCGCCAAGGAGATGAGCTATGCCGGCGGTCTGCAGCGGCAGGCGCTGTTCAGCATCGCGCTGGTGCTGTTCGTCTTTATCATGATCATCAATGTTGTGCTGAACGTTGTGCTGAAGGGAGGAAGCCGGGATGAATAAGGGCCTTTCGCCTTCCCGTCAGATGTGGAACCGGGTCATGACCGCACTGGTTTGGGCCAGTGCGGTGCTGGTGATGGTGCTGGTGGCCGGTATCATCGGCATGGTGCTGGTGCGGGGCATCCCCCACATCAGCTGGAAGTTCCTTTCCACCACCGCCAGTGTGCTGAAAAAGACCGACGGCATCCTGCCTGCCATCCTCAACACACTGTATGTCATTGTGCTGACATTACTGATCGTACTGCCGCTGGGCGTGGGCGCGGCGGTCTACCTGACCGAGTATGCCTCCAACCGGCGGCTCATCGAGGTCATTGAGTTCACCAACGAAACGCTGGCGGGCATCCCCAGCATCATCTACGGTCTGGTGGGTATGCTGGTGTTCAGTCAGGCGCTGGGCTTCCAGACCTGTCTGCTGTCCGGTTCACTCACGCTGGTGGTCATGAACCTGCCCACCATCATCCGAACCACGCAGGAATCCCTCAAGACGGTGCCGCAGGGCTACCGTGAGGGTGCCATGGGCTTGGGTGCAGGCAAATGGCACATCATCCGCACCATCGTGCTGCCCTGCAGCATCGACGGCATCGTGACCGGCTGCATTCTGGCTGTGGGCCGCATCGTGGGCGAAAGTGCCGCCCTGCTTTTCACCGCCGGTGCCGCAGAGGTCATTGCCAAGAGCGTGGCCAAAGCCTACACCTCCAACGGTGCCACCCTGTCGGTGCTGCTGTACCTGCGTGCCTTTGAGGACGGCGATTTTGCTTCCGCATGGGGCATCGGCGCGGTGCTGCTGGTGCTGGTGCTGGTCATCAACCTTGCGGCGCGGCTGGCAAAGACCAAGCTGAAACAGAAACAGTAAAATTTGATTTTACTGTTCAAAATGGCCTCCGCATTCGCTCTGGCCATGAATAGCGGAAAAATTATTTTTAATTTCGTAGATTTGAAAAATCTGCGGATTTTTCAAATCTACCTTTTCACGGGAAGGGTCGAAACGGTAAACTTCCTGTTGAAATTCAACAATGAGGTACTCTATGGAAAACACGAACATGCCGGTGATATCGGCAAAAGACCTGAACCTCTGGTACGGCGACTTCAAGGCGCTGAAAGGCATTTCGCTGGACGTGGGCGAGCGGGAGATCACTGCGCTCATCGGCCCTTCCGGCTGCGGCAAGTCCACCTTTTTAAAGACCCTCAACCGCATGAACGACCTTGTGCCGAATGTGCGCATCGAGGGTGATGTGCGGCTGAAGGGCGAGGACATCTTTGCCCGGGAAATGCAGCTCACCGACCTGCGCCGCCGGGTGGGCATGGTGTTCCAGAAGGCCAATCCCTTCCCCATGAGCATTTACGACAATATCACCTACGGCCCCAAGCTGCACGGCGTGCGCAATAAGGCTGAGCTGGACGAGCTGGTGGAAAGCTCTCTGCGGGGCGCGGCCCTGTGGGACGAGGTGAAGGACCGCCTGAAAAAGAGCGCGCTGGGCCTTTCCGGCGGCCAGCAGCAGCGTCTGTGCATCGCACGCGCACTGGCAGTGAAGCCCGAAGTGCTGCTGATGGACGAGCCCACCAGTGCTCTGGACCCCGGCTCCACCATGAAGGTGGAGGAGCTGATGAGTGAGCTGAAGAAGAACTACACGGTGGTCATCGTTACCCACAACATGCAGCAGGCGGCCCGTATCAGTGACCGCACCGCCTTCTTCCTGCTGGGCGAGCTGGTGGAAGTGGGCCCCACGGCGCAGATCTTCAGCGCACCGCAGGATAAACGCACCGAGGACTACATTTCCGGTCGGTTCGGTTAAAGGAGGAAACAGCTATGAGTATCCGTAAACAGTACGACACCGATCTGGAATCGCTGAAAAATTCGCTGACCGAAATGGGCCGCAACTCTGCCGATGCCGTGGAGAACGCTCTGGAAGCGCTCTGCGTTGCTGATGCCGATGCGGCTGCGGCCATCGTGAAGGAGGATGCCCGCATCAACAATATGGAGCGGGATATCGAGCACCGCTGCATGACGTTGCTGCTGCGTCAGCAGCCGGTGGCAGGCGATCTGCGCCGCATCTCCACTGCCATGAAGGTGGTCACGGATATTGAGCGCATCGGCGACCATGCCGCCGACATCGCCGAGATCATCCCCCACCTTGTCACCGTCCGCAAAGAGGGCGACCCGGCGGTAAGTCAGGCCATTGCCATGGGCAAAAAGGCCCACCAGATGATCCTGGATGCCCTCGATGCCCTGACGGCAGAGGACGAAAATGCCGCCCGCAGGGTGATCGCCGCAGACGACGCGGTGGATTACGACTTCAATGCCATCAAGCATCAGCTGGCGCAGGAGATCGCCGAAGACCCCGGCAAGGTGGACGCAGCGCTGGACCTGCTGATGGTCATTAAGTATCTGGAGCGCATCGGCGACCACGCCGTGAATGTGGCCGAGTGGGTGCAGTTCGTGCGCACCGGCCGCTATAAGGACGAGAGCATGTTCTGAGCATTTCCCTTCCTCATTTTTGAGGGTTCGTGTTTTCTTTATTTCTCCTGAAAAAGGCCGTTTCTGCCCGGTGCGGAAGCGGTCTTTTTCTGCAGGACGAAAATTGACTAAAAATTTTTTAGCTTTCTGCAATATTCCGGTGCGTCGGTTCGTATCTGAGGTGTAGGGCGGCAGGAGCCGCCATTCCCTGTGCGGCGGGCGTCCGACATCCCCCAGTCCCCGCCCGCCGCACCCTTTACGGAGGAAACGCAGATGACACAGACGAATCCTATCCTGCCGGAAGTCAGGGCCGGAACGGTCAGCCGCGAAGCACTGGTGCAGGCGGCACTCAAAGAGATCACCCAGAATTACCGCGAAGCAAGCCTTTCCAACGTGGCACGGGAGTACGGCGTTTCGCTGGCATATGTCAGCGAGTGCGTGCGTGCCCAGACCGGACGCACCTATAAGGAATTGCTGCAAAAGCACCGTATGGAGACCGCTGCCCGCCTGCTGCGCCGCAGCGACATGAACATCCAGCAGATCATTTCTCTGGTGGGCTACGAGAACACCAGCTATTTCTACCGCCTGTTCCACGAGCGGTATGGTCTCAGCCCGCGGGAATACCGGCTGGTGCGCACCGGCCATGGCCGCGCCAGCGCATAAGGTACTTGCTCTAAAAGCAGGGACTGCTGCACATCGTTTTAGCCGAAAGTGCAGCAGCCCCTGCTTTTTGCCGTTTTGGAGCATTTTAAGGTACTTTGGTGCGGGAACTGGATTTTTATGGTAATTTGTAGTACAATAAGAACAATTCTCAAAGTGCTGTGCCGGACCGAGCGCAGCGCAGAAAAGACGAGGTGGAATGAATGTTTCGTGGAGCAGTGAGAGGGGATCTGCCCCAGATCCTGAAGATCTACGCCCATGCACGTGCAGTCATGAAGGCATCTGGCAACCCGACCCAGTGGGGGGATAATTTCCCGCCGCAGGAATTGCTGGAGGAGGATATCGACTCGAACCGGTTGTTCCTCTATGTGGTCAACGGCCAGATCGAGGCCGTGTTTGCATTTATTCTGGGGGTAGACCCCACCTACGCCGTCATTGAGGACGGTCAGTGGCTGGACGATACCCTGCCCTATGGCACGGTGCACCGTCTGGCATCGGCCGGAAAGCACAAGGGCGTGGCATCGGCAGTGCTGGACTGGAGCATGGAGCACTGCCAGAGCCTGCGTGCCGATACCCACGCCGACAACAAGATCATGCAGCATCTGCTGGAAAAGAACGGCTTTACCCGCTGCGGTGTCATCCATGTGGCAGATGGCTCGCCCCGCTTTGCCTACCAGAAGCTTGCCCCCACCCAGCCGCTGGGAGCATAAAAATACAAAAACCTCTGGAGCTGTTGCACTGGATTTTATCCTTGCGCAACAGCCCCTTTTATTTTTCCTGAAAAGCAAACCTGTCCTTGCTACAAATACAGATCAACGGAAAACCCCCATGGGCACCGACCTGAATGCAAATTTGTGAACGAAAAATGTCTGAAAACGCTTTCATTTCTCTGCCGTATGTGCTATAATAACACCCGTCCTTGTGTAAGAGACAGGAAGCTGTACGCCATTGGCGTACAATAGGAAAGAGGAGTGTCTATATGAAAACGTTGAATAAGGCAGTTGCCCGCTACAACGGCATCAGCCTGATCGTTCGCATTCTGATCGGCCTGTTCATCGGTGCGGTGCTGGCTCTGGTGGCCCCCGGTGCAGGCTGGGTGGGTGAACTGGGCAACCTGTTCGTTGGCGCACTGAAGGGCATCGCCCCGGTGCTGGTGTTCGTGATCGTGGCAAGTGCTCTGGCACAGGGCTCTTCCAAGCTGGACCGCCGCTTCGGCACGGTCATCTGGCTGTACATGCTCACCACCTTTCTGGCTGCGGCCATCGCAGTGGCGACCAGCTTTATGTTCCCGGTCACGGTCGTGCTGGCAGACGCTGCCCAGTCGGACGTGGTGCCGCAGGGTCTGGGCGAAGTGATGGGCACTCTGCTCACCAACTTTGTGGCAAACCCCGTCAGTGCCATCATGAGCGGCAACTACATCGGCATCCTGTTCTGGGCCTGCATGTTCGGCGTGGCCATGAAGAAGATCGGCTCTGACACCACCAAGACCTTTATGGCAAACACCGCCGATGCGGTCTCCCAGATCGTGCGCTGGATCATCAATCTTGCTCCCTTCGGCATCATGGGTCTGGTCTACACCAATGTTTCCGGCAACGGCCTTGCCATCTTTACCCAGTACGGCAAGCTGCTGGCTCTGCTGGTGGGCACCATGCTGTTCATGGCCCTCATCGTCTCCCCCTTCATCATGTTTATCTATCTGGGCTGCAACCCCTATCCGCTGGTGTTCCGCTGCCTGCGTGAGTCCGGCCTGACCGCCTTCTTCACCCGCAGCTCCGCCGCCAACATCCCCGTGAACATGGCCCTGTGCGAAAAGCTGGGTCTGGACAAGGATATGTACTCCGTCTCCATCCCGCTGGGCGCCACCATCAACATGGACGGTGCCGCCATCACCATCACCATCATGACGCTGGCCGCTGCTAACACCTTGGGCATTCAGGTGTCTCTGCCTGCAGCCATCGTGCTGAGCGCTATGAGCGCTCTGGGTGCCTGCGGTGCTTCCGGCGTGGCCGGCGGTTCCCTGCTGCTGATCCCCATGGCCTGCTCCCTGTTCGGCATCTCCAACGATGTCGCCATGCAGATGGTGGGTGTCGGCTTCATCATCGGCGTGGTGCAGGACTCTGTTGAGACTGCCCTGAACTCTGCCGGTGACGTGGAGTTCGCTGCCACTGCAGAGTATCATCAGTGGAGCAAGCAGGGCAAGCCCCTGCCGGAGTTCCTGACCGGTAAGAAGAACTGAAAAATTTAAAAATATAGAAAAGGGCTGTTGCCAAACTCCTTCCGACATCGCTTACGCGATGCCACCTCCCTCAATGAGGGAGGCTTCACAGCTTACCGTCATGTCAGGCTCCCTCCGTGAGGGAGCTGGCGCGGCGAAGCCGTGACTGAGGGAGTTCTTGGCAACAGCCCCTTCGCTTTTTACGGGAAAAGATGTAACGGGCGGCAGGGCGTTTTCATTACGGCCCCTCCCGTGAAAAAACAGAAGAGCAGCGGCCGCAGCCGCTGCTCTTCTGTAATAATAAAAATAAAATTTCCGCTGAAGATATTCGGGTTGCGGCTCCCTGTGTCTGCTTCGTGCCTTAGGCGGCACTCGCACCCAGCAGGCCGCAGCCCCAACGGCTCCTCCTTGTTTCTGCCGCAGGCAGCGGTCGTCGCCGTTGCAGAGCAAAGCGGAGGGCAGCCTAAATAGTAAGTCAATCCATGACCTTTGCCTTCTGCAGAGCAATCAGAATCAGCGGGATGAGCACCAGCTGAGCCACGATGCCCGGCACGGCGGTGAGCAGCGCACCGGACAAAAACGCGCTGAACGGGAAGCTGGAACCGGTCAGGCCGGCCAGCACAAAGCGTACTGCACCCCAGACCAAACGGCCTGCCACCATGGCGGTGACGAGAGAAGCGTACATCATGGGCACGGTGTGCTTCACCTTGTGCCAGAACACGCCGGACACAAGGCCGTAGGCGGCCAGCTCAAAGGCCATGGCAATGGCGATGGGGAACATCGGCGGCATGCCGAACAGCACCGACCGCACCAGCGGAGCAATGAAGCCCACGGCAAGGCCCCATGGGCCGCCCAGCACAAAGCCGCACAGCAGAATGGGAAAGTGCATCGGGCACAGCATGTTGCCCACCTGCGGCACATGGCCGGTGATCATGGGCAGCACAAAGGCCAGTGCAAGGAACAGTGCAGCCAGCACGAGGCTGCGGGTGGTGGAATGGGGGTTCGTTTTCATAAAAAGCTTCCTCCTTTGGCCAGACAAAAAAGGGGTCTGCCCGGCTTACAAGCCAACGGCAGACCCCTTCGTGGTGTCTATAGCAGCAAAAATAAGATGGCAGAACGCAAAGGCCCCCTGTGGGCTTTGCGCTGCACCGCTGCGTAAGCGCAGCGGTGGATAAAATGCTCCATCAGGATGGAGAACACGGGCTTCTGTCCGCACACCCGGCTTCGTACCGGAATCTGTGAAAATTATAGCAGACTTGGCTGGTGCACGTCAAGCTACAATGCTGGTTTTGTCCATCTGTGCCCGAATCCATGCGAAAAGGTGATTGGCTATAAAAAGGAACAGGACAGCAAATAACAACATGGCCGGGATAAAGAGTAGCGTTTGTACAGTGTCTGAAAAACGTGCAAGAAACGGCATGTTATGATAGGTGGGGAAGATCACCGCAGCTTGATTCAGATAGATGGCAAGAGAAAGTTTTTCGCCGCAGGCGAAAAATTTGTGGTTGAACAAAGCAGGGATGCCTTTTCCGGAAAGACAAAAAGCAAGAAAAACGATAAACAGCAGGTGTGCGGCATAGCTGTCGCGGGCAAGCCAGAACAGTACAATGAGCAGCGCAGAAAGCAGAAAAGCAGCACAGTCAGAAAGCTTTGTTCGGATAAATTCAGAAAGTGCAAGAAGAGGACGATGAACCATCATGCCAAGGCAGAGCGCACCGAAAGCGCGAATAAGAGGGCCGGAAAGGAAGTTGCCTACCCCACCCCAATACTCCACAGTGTGGGTGCCAAATGCATTGGAAAAGTAAGTGAAAGAGCAAATCGCGGTGAGCGGACAGATCACATTCAGGGTGATTTGATCATCCTTTGTCATAAGTGCAAACAGGATGTGAGAGGCAACGATCAGAGTGGACAACTGCCAAAGCGGATAATTGATGCCGCCAGAAAACACGCCGATGCTCTGTACAAGCAGGACTTCTGGAACTGCATTAGCAAAATCAGAGAGGAAACGGATGGGATGAAGCAGATCGGCAGACTTGAAAGAAATAAAAAGGATGAGAAAGGCCAGCAGATAATAAGGGTAGATCCGCTTTAAGCGGCTGGCGGTGTAAGAAAGTGCATCGCCGTGATATTTACCGCTGTAAAAACTATTGACGAGAAAAAAGCCGGAGAGAATAAAAAACAGCTCAACGATCAAGTCGCTTGAAAGGACAGAACCTTTGAAGTGTCCGCACGCAATTGAGAGGGCAAAAAGAATTTTAAGGAAGTCGATGCTATAATTTCGTTCCATGATATCCTCCAGTGAAAATAAAAGGCAGCGTAAAACGGCTTTTAAAATATTGTACAGCACCTGATCGTTTAATGTCAATCAAGACAGCGGAAAGAAAAAAGGGCGGTCAAGGGGCTGCATGTTCCTGCAATTTGACCAAAAAGCGGCAAATTTCAATGAATATTTCCCCGCGTGTGTACATTTTGCATGAAGAAGCTTGACCTTTTTGCATAGAATAGCTAATATAAACTTGAAAAAGAGCGCGCTGCGGGCAGCAGGACTGCACCGGCGCTGACGAAAGGCTTTTTTGAACATGTGCAAATCTGAGGTTCATACGGGAGGACCATCATGACAAATGCAGAAAAACTTACTCTGGCCAAGCACGCCTGCCACATCCGCATGGGCGTGATCGAGGGCACGCACAGCGCAAAGTGCGGCCATCCGGGCGGCAGTCTGGATATCGCCGAGCTGCTGAGCTACCTCTATTTCGTGGAAATGAACATTGACCCGAAGGACCCCAAGAAGGCCGACCGCGACCGTCTGGTGCTGTCCAAGGGCCATGCTGCACCGGCACTGTATGCAGCGCTGGCAGAGCGCGGCTATTTCCCGGTGGAAGACCTTAAGACCCTGCGTAAGATCGGCAGCTATCTGCAGGGCCACCCCAACATGAACGAGACCCCGGGCGTGGATATGTCCACCGGCAGTCTGGGTCAGGGCATCTCTGCCGCCTGCGGCATGGCACTGGGTGCCAAGCACGCCGGCAAGCCCATCAACGTCTACACCATTGTGGGCGACGGTGAGGTGGAAGAGGGCGAGTGCTGGGAGGCCTTTATGTTTGCCGCACACTACGGCCTTTCCAACCTGTGCGTTGTGCTGGACCGCAACCATCTGCAGATCGACGGCACCACCGAGACCGTGATGAACAGCGCCCCGCTGGAAGAGAAGCTGAAGGCCTTCAACTTCAATGTCGTCACCATCGACGGCCACGACTACGACCAGATCGAAGCCGCCATGCAGGCGTTCCATGCAGAGACTGTAAAGCCCACCTGCATCATTATGGACACCACAAAGGGCAAGGGCGTTTCCTATATGACCAACTCTGTGGACTGGCACGGCAAGGGCCCCAACGATGACGAGTACAAGATCGCAATTGAGGAACTGAACGCCGCATACGCCGCACTGGAGCAGGAGGAAAACTAAGATGGCAGATGTGAAGAAGATCGCTACCCGTGAAAGCTACGGCAACACCCTGAAGGAGCTGGCCGCCGAAGGCCACGAAGATCTGGTGGTGCTGGACGCAGACCTTGCTGCTGCCACCAAGACCGGTATGTTCCGCAAGGCTTACCCGGATCGTCATTTTGACTGCGGCATTGCCGAGGAAAACATGATGGGCGTGGCTGCGGGCCTGTCCACCATGGGCTACGTGCCCTTTGTTTCCAGCTTTGCTATGTTCGCCGCCGGCCGTGCCTTCGAGCAGGTGCGCAACTCCATTGGCTATCCCCACCTGAACGTGAAGATCGGTGCCACCCACGGCGGCATCTCGGTGGGCGAGGACGGCGCTTCCCATCAGTGCTGCGAGGACTTTGCCCTCATGCGCAGCATCCCCGGCATGACCGTGATCTGCCCCGCCGACGATGTGGAGGCCCGCGCCGCTGTGCGTGCTGCCTACGCAATGGAAGGCCCCGTCTATCTGCGCTTTGGCCGTTTGGCTGTGCCTGTGTTCCACGATGCCGAGAACTATCACTTCGAGATCGGCAAGGGCGAGCAGATCACCGAGGGCAGCGACATTGCCATCATCGCCACCGGCCTGATGGTCAACGAAGCCCGCATGGCTGCGGAACAGCTGGCCGCTGAGGGCATCCACGCCCGGGTCATCAACATCCACACCATCAAGCCTCTGGATGAGGAGATCGTCCTCAAGGCTGCAAAGGAGTGCGGCAAGGTCATCACCGCCGAGGAGCACAATATCATCGGAGGTCTGGGCGAGGCCGTCTGCGCCGTGCTGAGCGAAAAGCTGCCCACTCCGGTGCGCCGCGTGGGCGTGCAGGACGTGTTCGGCTGCTCCGGCCCGGCATGGGATCTGCTGAAGTTCTACGGTCTGGATGCTGCCACCATCTGCAAGACTGCCCACGAAATGCTGGGCAAATAAAGCTGTCCGGAATATTATAAGAGCTGAAGGGCTGCTGCACGTTCGTTCAAAAGGATGTGCAGCAGCCCCTTTTTGTGTTCATTCTTCGCCCAGCAGCTTTGCACGGCTGGCGTATACAGCGGTGAATACCTCCCGCAGCCGTTGGATCTCGGGGCGCGGGTCGTCCCGCAGGGTCAGCAGACAGGTGTCCGGCAACGGCAGCTGCAGCGGCAGATACCATGCCGCCGGAAAGGCCGGGTATTTCATCGGGCACAAAAACATGCCGCGCCCGGCAAGCAGATCGTTGTAAACACACTCGTAGTTTTCCACCATGTGCCAGCTTGGTGCGGAAAACGGCAGGCCGGGCTGAACAACGGCAAGATCCACCATTTCCTGATACAGCGGCTCATAAAACAGCTGCTGCCCGGCAAGATCGGCCAGCGCCAGAGTGCTGCGCCCTGTGAGCGGGTGCTCCGGCGATACGATCAGGTAAAAGGTGTTGTGCAGGATGGGGAGGCGCTCGATCTCCGGCTGCAGCGGCCCAAAGGGCAGATAGAGGGCTGCGTCTGCCTCGCTGCAGAGCATTTCGTGGGGGTTGCGTGACACGGGCCGAGTGTCCACCGCAAACTCATATCCCGGCAGCGCGGCGTGCAGCCGTGCCATCAGGATGGGATAAATGGGATCCCGCTGCAGCAGCACCGGCGGCAGGCGCAGGGTCAGTGTGCGCCGCCGGGCAAAGCCCTTCAGTGCGGTGCGGGCGTTCAGGATGCTGCGATAGATCCCCTCCGCCTGCGGCACAAAGGCCCGGCCTGCTTCGGTCAGCGCCACGCGGGTGGTGCTGCGCTCAAACAGGGCCAGATCAAGCTCCTTTTCCAGACTGCGGATCTGGTAGCTGAGGGCGGGCTGGGTGCAGTACAGCTCCCGGGCGGCTGTGGTGAAATTCAGGGTCCGGCTCACGGTGAGAAAACACAGCAGCTGGTGGTCGTTCATCCGAAAAAAGCTCCTTTCTGTGCAGGGGAAGATCCGTCTGCTCTCAGTATAGCATGGCGGGAGACGGTTATAAACACTTTTTATTAGGATGACAAGATTTTTTTGTTTCCCTTTTACTTCGTTATATTTTATACTAAGTGTCGGAGCGGGATAAAAATCCCGCAGAAACGAGAAGAAGAGAAGAAAGAAAAAGGAGCAAACAAGATGGAAAAGATCTCCCGCAAAGGCTTTCTGAAAGTTGCCGCTGCCGCCGCAATGAGCGGTGTCACCGCCGGCGCTCTGGCTGCCTGCAACTCCGCAAGTTCCTCCGGCACTGCGGCATCCGCTTCCGGCGATGCCGTCTACACCCCCGGCACATACACCGGCACGGCTACCGGCATCGGTGAGGTGAAGGTGACCATGACCTTCAGCGAGACCGCTATCACCGATGTGGTCATCGATGCTTCCAACGAGACCGAGAGCATCGGCGGCGTGGCTGCTCCCACCCTGCAGGATGCCATCATGGCGGCACAGAACGCTGAGATCGACAATGTTTCCGGCGCCACCGTCACCACCAACGCGGTCAAGAAGGCTGCCGCCAGCTGCATCGAGCAGGCTATGGGCGTTGCTTCCGAAGAGCCTGCTGCAGATACCGCCGGGGATACCGGCGATGACTGGCTGGGCGAAGAGCCGGACGTGCAGGCCAGTGAGACCCAGGACTTTGATGTGGTCATCATCGGCGCCGGTCTGTCCGGCGTCTGCGCTGCCCGTGCGGCTGCCGAGGAGGGCGCAAAAGTTGCCATCGTGGAAAAGAGCTCTTCCTTCAACTGCCGCAGCGGCGAGTATGCCCTGCTGAACGGCAGCCTGAACAAGCGCTGGGGCCGTGAGAACATCGTGGACGAGGATGTTGTGGTCGACCGCCTGATGCGCGAGTGCACCTACCGCAACAAGCGCTCCATCCTGAAAAAGTGGGCTTCCCATGCACACGAGGTCATGGACTGGTTCATCGAGGCTTACCCCGAGCTGACCATCTGCGACTCCACCCGTGAGGCCGTGACCCAGGAGCAGTTCGACAAGGGTATTCTGGTGCCGCTGGCATGGCCTCAGCCCGAGCACTACGATTACCGCAACGAAGAGTTCCCCACCTTCCCTTCCAGCATGGAGTTCCGCTCTTCCCGCAAGGATCAGCAGGGCTTTATAGTGGAAGCCAACCTGAACAAGGCCGTTGAGAACGGTGCACAGACCTTCTTCGGCTGCTTCGGCACCAAGCTGCTGAAGGACAGCGACGGCCGCGTGACCGGCGTGATCATCCGCGACGCACAGAATGACAACAAGTACATCCAGCTCAACGCTTCCAAGGGCGTGATCCTGGCTACCGGCGACAACTCCGGCGACGAGAAGATCATGAAGCATTTTGCTCCCGAGATCGTGGAGAAGAAGATCGCCAACATGGGTGCCATGGGTATGCTGGGCGTTGACGTGGAGGGCAAGACCGTGGAGACCGGCGACGGCCTGCGCATGGGCGCATGGATCGGCGCAAAGGTGCAGGATTTCCACGCACCGATGACCCACCACATGGGCAGCGGCATGGGCGTGACCCCCTTCCTGCAGATCAACAAGCGCGGCGACCGTTTCATGAACGAGTGCATCCCCGGCCAGCAGCTGGAAAACCAGATCGAGCTGCAGCCCGAGTGCACCTCCTTCCAGCTGTACGACTCCAAGTGGGGCGAAGAGGTGCCCTACATGCCCGCAAACCACGGCGGCCTGTGCTACATCATCCCCGAGGATGAGGATGAGTCCAACCCCAACTACACCGACCGTCAGTACACCAAGATCAGCGCAAAGGCCGAGGCTTACCAGTTCAAGGCCGATACACTGGAAGACCTGCTGACCCAGTGCGGCTTTGAGGGCGATGCACTGGATAATGCACTGGCTTCCGTCGAGCGCTACAACGAGCTGGCCAAGGCCGGTTCCGACGATGACTTCGGCAAGCCCGCAAGCCGGATGTTCGCGCTGGAGAATCCCCCGTACTATGCATGCCAGTGGGGCACCACTTCCATGCTGGTGTGCGTGGGCGGCCTGGAGAGCGACGAGAACTGCCACACCTTCACCGAGGAGGACCCCGCCAGCCCCAAGCGCGACATCATCAAGGGCCTGTATGTCTGCGGCAATGTGCAGGGCAGCCGCTACGCAGTGGAATACCCCATCTGCATGCGCGGCATCAGCCACAGCCTGTGCGTCTACTACGGCTACATCGCCGGCAAGAACTGCGTGGCCGGTGTCTGATACCCTGCTGACAGAACACTGAAATAAGCGTTTCCCTGCCCGGAGCAGTATTCTTTCTTCCTGCTTCGGGCTTTTTTGCGCCCCTGTGTGACCCGGTCACGGAAAAACACACTCCGACGGGGTATACTGATGCTGTCAGTGAAATTACAAACACCCTTCAGGAGGTAAAAATATGGCAGTCATTACCATCACGAAAGAAAACTTTGCGCAGGAAGTGCTGCAGAGCGAAAAGCCCGTCCTGCTGGACTTCTGGGCCAGCTGGTGCGGCCCCTGCCGGATGCTCAGCCCCATTGTGGACGAAGTGGCCGAGGAGCGCGGCGATGTGAAGGTGGGCAAGGTGAACGTGGACGAGCAGCCGGAGCTGGCCGGGGAGTTCGGCGTGATGAGCATCCCCACCCTGCTGGTGTTTGAGCAGGGCAAGCTGGTGCGTCAGGCCGTGGGTGCCCGCCCGAAGGCCAGTGTGCTGGACCTGCTTGGGTAAATATGCGTGCTGAAAAGGAGCTGTTGCGCCATGCAACGGCTCCTTCTCTTCTTTTCCCTGTACAAACGCACAGAAAAATCGTATCATTGAGTTGAAAACACCGTCACTTTCCTACTTTACAACTTTACCTAGATAAAGTAAAATAAACTCAAGTAAGAAATGGGGGAACCGACAATGGAATTCAGCATTGCAAACCTGCAGCCCAAGGAGCGCGCCTCCTTTGCGCTGCGCGCCTTGTACGAAGCGGCGGGCTGCCGCAAGTATCATATGGGCCGGTTTGAGGAGTACGGCCTGTATCAGGAGAACCGCAGCTTTTTGTCGTCCGAGCAGGTCATCACCTTTACCGATCTGGATGGCCGTCTGCTGGCCCTCAAGCCGGACGTGACCCTCTCCATTGCCAAGACGGCGCAGCCCGCCCCCGGAGAGACCCTGTGCTACTACTATCACGAGAATGTCTACCGCCCTTCCGCCGAGAGCCACACCTTTAAAGAGATCAGCCAGATGGGCCTTGAGATGCTGGGCGCGGTGGGCGAAGCACAGGTGCAGCAGGCGGTGTGTCTGGCGGCGCGGTCGCTGGATGCGCTGGGGGCCGAGTGGGTGCTGGAAGTGAGCCACATGGGCTACCTGTTCGGCCTGTTCGACGCGCTGGGCGTGCCGGATGCCGCCCGCGCAAAGCTGCTGGAAAAGCTGCGGGAGAAAAACGCCCACGAGCTGCGGGCTGCAGCCGGAGCCGCCGGTCTTGCCGATGCCGCCGATACCCTGTGCAGCGTGCTGAGCCTCTGCGACAGCTATGCCGATACCCTTGCAAAGGCCGCTGCTCTGTGCCGCAATGACACCATGCGCGCGGCTGTGGCCGAGCTGGAAGCGCTGGCTGTGCTGCTGGAAAAGGCGGGCGGCGTGATCCGGCTGGACATGACGCTGGCCGGTGAGATGGAATACTACAACGGCCTTGTGTTTCAGGGCTACCTGAAAGCCCTGCCCCGTCCCCTGCTCAAGGGCGGCCGCTACGACCTGCTGATGCAGAAGTTCACCCCCGGTGCCGGTGCCATCGGCTTTGCGGTCTATCTGGACGAGCTGGACCGCCTGAGCGCCCCGCTGCCGCCGGTGCAGAAGAACAGCACCGACAGGGTGATGCTGAACGTGGCTCTGCCCAAGGGCCGTCTGGGCGATAAGGTGTATAACCTGCTGGCGGGCATCGGCTACGGCTGCCCGGAGGACTACAACGCCACCCGCAAGCTGGTGGTGGAAAACCCGGAGGCCGGCATCCGCTACTTCCTCGTCAAGCCCAGCGACGTTGCCATCTATGTGGAGCACGGCGCTGCCGATGTGGGCATCGTGGGAAAGGACATCCTCACAGAGGCTTCTGCCGATGTGTACGAGCTGCTGGACACTGGCCTTGGCAAATGCCGCATGTGCGTTGCCGCCCCGGCCGATTACAAGGACGACCCCAGCCGCCCGGTGCGGGTGGCCACCAAATTCGTCAACATTGCAAAGAGCTACTACGCATCCATGGGACGGGACATCGATATCATCAAGCTGAACGGCTCCATTGAGCTGGCCCCCATTCTGGGCCTTTCGGACGTCATCGTGGATATCGTGGAGACCGGCACCACCCTGCGGGAGAACGGCCTGAAGGTGGTCACCGAGTTCATGCCCATCTCGGCCCGGTTCATTGCCAACAAGGCCAGCTACCAGTTCAAGCACGCCGAAATGGACACCATGCTGGAAAAGCTGCGGGCGGAACTGCAGAACAAGGAGGAAGCAAAATGATCAAGCTGTATAACTTTGACGAGCTGAAGCCCGAAGAGATCCTGAACCGCGATATCCGCGCGGAAAAGAACGTGGAGGACGTGGTGGACGGCATCATTGCCGATGTGCGCGCCCGGGGCGATGAAGCCCTGAAGGATTACGCGCTGAAATTTGACGGCGCGAAGATCGATGCCCTGCAGGTGACGCAGGAGGAGATCGACGAAGCCTTTGCGGGCATGGATCCCTACTTCCTCGAAACGCTGCGCGAAGCCGCTGCCAACATCGAGAGCTTCCACCGCCAGCAGGTGCACAAGAATTTTGTGGTGAACGACAAGCCCGGCATCGTGCTGGGCCAGAAATATACCCCCATTGAAAAGGCCGGTGTCTATGTGCCCGGCGGCACGGCGGCCTATCCCTCCACCGTGCTCATGGATGTGATCCCGGCAAAGGTGGCAGGCGTGTCCGAAATCGTCATGACCACCCCCGCCGGAAAGGACGGCAGGGTGAACCCGGTCATCCTTGCCGCCGCTGCCACCGCAGGCGTGACCAGGATCTTCAAGACCGGCGGCGCACAGGCTGTGGCGGCTCTCGCCTACGGCACCCAGAGCATCCCTGCGGTGGATAAGATCGTTGGCCCCGGCAACATCTACGTTGCCACCGCCAAGCGCAAGGTGTTCGGCAAGGTGGGCATCGATATGATCGCAGGCCCCAGCGAAATTCTGGTGCTGGCCGACGGCGGCTGCAACCCTGCATGGGTGGCAGCAGACCTGCTGAGTCAGGCCGAGCACGACAAACTGGCAAGCCCCGTTCTCGTCACCGACAGCCCGGAGCTGGCCAAGGCCGTGCAGGCGGAGCTGGAGGTGCAGATCCCGCAGCTGCCCCGTGCCGCCATCGCCCGCGCCAGCGTGGACGACAACGGCAAGATCATCCTCTGCACCGACCTGCACAAGGCCATTGAAGCCTGCAACATCATTGCACCGGAACATCTGGAGGTGTGCGTGGAGGACCCCTTCGGCGTGCTGAACGAGATCAAAAATGCAGGCAGCATCTTCCTTGGCCGCAACGTGCCGGAAGCGCTGGGCGATTACTTTGCAGGCCCCAACCACACCCTGCCCACCAGCGGCACCGCCCGCTTCTCAAGCCCCTTGGGCGTAGACGACTTTGTAAAGAAGTCCAGCTTCCTCTACTACACCCGGGAAGCGCTGGGCGAAGTAGCCCCCCGCATCGCCGATTTTGCCGAGCGCGAGGGCCTGCACGCCCACGCCCGCAGCGTGACCATCCGGTATGAGAAGTGACCCTCTCAGGCGCTTGCGCGCCAGATTCCCCTTTTTGTCACCCGCGGTGACATCTTCCCCCGGCCGGGGGAAGTCTTTCCTCGAAGGGGAGCTTTGAGAGTGGAAACCGTAAGATGCAAAAAAGCTCCCCCTTTGGGGGAGCTGGCAAAGCCGTAAGGCTTTGACTGAGAGGGTTTTTATATGAGTCGTTTTCTTTCTCCCACGCTGGCCGCTGTCACCCCCTACACCCCGGGTGAGCAGCCGCAGGATCAGCAGTACATCAAACTGAACACCAACGAAAGCCCCTATCTGCCCTCCCCGGCGGTGATCGCTGCCGTGAGCGAGCACGAGGTGGAAAAGCTGCGCCTTTACTCCGACCCCGCCTGTGCCGACCTGCTCAAGGCGGCCGCAGCCCACTTCGGTTTGCAGCCGGAGCAGATCATGCCCGGCAACGGCAGCGACGAGAACCTCTTCTTTGCGCTGCGTGCCTTCTGCGACGCAGACCACCCGCTGGTCTATGCCGACATCACCTACGGCTGCTACGGCGTGTGGTGCGGACTGATGCACATTCCCAGCCACATCATCCCGCTGAAAGAGGATTTCACCCTTGACCCGAAGGATTACTACGGCCTGAACCAGACCATCGTCCTTGCAAACCCCAACGCCCCCACCGGCATTGCACTGCCCCGGGCGGAAATTGAGGGCATCTTAAAGGCAAACCCGAACAATGTGGTCATCGTGGACGAGGCCTATGTGGACTTTGGCGGCGAGAGCTGCGTGCCCCTCATCGACCAGTACGAGAACCTGCTGGTGGTGCAGACCTTTTCCAAGTCCCGGCAGCTGGCCGGTGCGCGTCTGGGTCTTGCCATGGGCAATGCAAAGCTCATTGCCGACCTGAACCGGGTCAAGTTCAGCCTGAACCCCTACAACATCAACCGCCTGACCCTGAAGGCCGGGCAGGCCGCGCTGGAAGACACCGCTTATTTTGACAGGACCCGCGCCGCCATCGTGGACACCCGCGCATGGACAAAACAGCAGCTGGAACAGCGCGGATTTGCCGTGCTGGACAGCCGCTCCAACTTCCTGTTTGCAAGTACAGACCGGAAAGATGGCGGAACACTCTACAAAGAGTTGAAGAAAAACGGCATTCTGGTGCGCCATTTCGACGCGCCCCGCATCCGGAACTGGCTGCGCATCACCATTGGCACGCCGGAACAGATGCAGACGTTTATGGAAACGCTGGATAAGATCATGGAGGAATGAACCATGCCGAACCGAATGATCTCGCTGGAACGCAACACCAATGAGACCCAGATCGACCTTACCCTTGATCTGGACGGCACCGGCCGCTACGAGGTGGACACCGGGTGCGGCTTTCTGAACCACATGCTGGAGCTGTTCGCCCGCCATGGCCGGTTCGATCTGGTGCTTACCTGCCACGGCGATGTGCAGGTGGACTACCACCACACCACCGAGGATGTGGGCATTGCACTGGGTCAGGCCTTTGCACGGGCGCTGGGCGATATGCGCGGTATCCAGCGCTACGGCAGCTTTTATCTGCCCATGGATGAAGCGCTGATCCTGTGCGCCGTCGATCTTTCGGGCCGCTGCACTCTGAACTGGGACGTCCATTGCAGCACCGAAAAGGTGGGCGATTTTGATGTGGAGTGTGCCAAGGAATTCTGGCTGGGCTTTGCCCGCAGCGTGCCCGCCACGATCCACTTTGTACAATTTGCGGGAGAAAATACCCACCACATCCTTGAGGCCTGCTTCAAGGGCGCAGGCCATGCACTGGGCGCGGCCGTGAAGATCGACGAAGCCCACAAGGACGAAATTCCTTCCACGAAAGGACTGCTGGTATGATCGCAATTATCGATTATGGCGTGGGCAACCTGTTCAGCCTGAAGTCCAGCCTGAAGCAGCTGGGACTGGAAGCCGTTGTGACTGCGGACGCGGACACCATCCGCAAAGCCGACCGGCTCATCCTGCCGGGCGTGGGCGCTTTTGCCGATGCCATGGCCAAGCTGGAGGCAACGGGCCTTGTACCGGTCATGAAAGAAGAAGCCGAAAAGAAGCCGCTGCTGGGCATCTGCCTTGGCATGCAGCTGCTGTTTGAAAAGAGCTACGAGTACGGTGAGCACGAAGGCCTCGGCTTTGTGAAGGGCGAGGTCTGCCCGCTGGAGCCCGACCTTGCGGACAAGAGCCTGAAGGTGCCGCAGATCGGCTGGAACGCCTTGCACATTGTAAAGGACGACCCGCTGTTCAAGTACATCCGTGAGGGCGAATACGTCTATTACGTCCACAGCTACTACGGCAAGAACTGTACGGAGAGTACACTGGCTGTGAGCGACTATTCCATTCCCGTCACCGGCGCGGTGCGGGCGGGCAGGGTGTATGGCACCCAGTTCCACCCGGAAAAGAGCGGGGATACCGGCCTGCGAATTTTGAAGGCGTTTGCGGAGCTATAACCCTCTCAGTCAACGCCTGCGGCGTTGCCAGATTCCTCTTTTTGTCACCTACGGTGACATCTTCCCCCGGAGCGGGGGAAGTCTTTCCTCGAAGGGGGAGCTTCTAAAGAGTGAACCGTAAAATGTAAAAAGCTCTCCCTTCGGGAGAGCTGGCGAGCGAATGCGAGCCTGAGAGGGTTCGTTTCTGAAGGAGATTCAAATGCAATTATTTCCAGCCATTGACCTGCGGGGCGGCAAGGTGGTGCGCCTGACGCAGGGCGACTACAGCCGCATGACCGTCTACGGCGAGGACCCCTGCGCACAGGCGCGGGAGTTCCTTGCAGCGGGGGCCAAAAATCTGCACGTCGTCGATCTGGACGGCGCAAAGGACGGCACCCTTTCCAACTATGATACCATTGCCGCGCTGGCAAAGCAGGGCGGTTTGTACATTGAGGTGGGCGGCGGCATCCGCACCGAGGAACGCATTGAAACATACCTTTCCCTCGGCGTGGGCCGCTGCATCCTTGGCAGCGTGGCGGTGACGGATTTTGCCTTTACCGCCCGGATGCTGAAAAAATACGGCGATAAAATTGCCGTGGGCGTGGACGCAAAGGACGGCTATGTGGCTATCCATGGCTGGAAGGAAGTGAGCGCCGAGCCGGGCGTGGACTTCTGCAAGCGGCTGGCAGATGCCGGATGCACCGCCATCATCTACACGGACATTGCCTGCGACGGTGCCATGAGGGGCACGAACCTCGGCCTGTACCGCACGCTTGCCAAAGAGGTGCCCGGCGTGGCCTTTACGGCCAGCGGCGGCATCTCGTCCGAAGCAGAGCTTCTGGAACTGAAAAAAATGGGCACTGCCGCTGCCATTTTAGGCAAGAGCCTGTACACCGGCGCACTGGACCTTGCGCGCTGCGTGCAGCTGGTGCAGGAGTGAACGGAGGGGAAACGACATGATCACCAAACGCATTATTCCCTGCCTTGATGTGCGCAATGGCCGCGTGGTCAAGGGCACGAACTTTGAAGGCATCCGGGATGTGGCCGACCCGGTGGAAATGGCCCGCATGTACAACGCTGCCGGTGCCGACGAGCTGGTGTTCTACGATATCACCGCCAGCTTCGAGGGCCGGGCGCTGTTTACGGATATCCTGACCCGCGTCGCCAGCGAAATTTTTATCCCGCTCACGGTGGGCGGCGGCATCAATACGCTGGAAGATTTTGACCGGGTGCTCAAGTGCGGTGCGGATAAGGTCAGCGTCAACTCGGGCGCACTCAAAAACCCCGACCTCATCCCGGCGGCAGCACAGCGCTACGGCAACCAGTGCGTGGTGCTCTCTGCCGATGTGAAGCGGGTGGACGGCCAGCTCCGGGTGTTCGCCAAGGGCGGGCGCGAGGACACCGGCCGGGATGCACTGGACTGGATCAGCTGGTGCGTGGACCACGGCGCAGGCGAGATCTGCCTGAACAGCATCGACACCGACGGCGTGCGCAGCGGCTTCGACCTTGAGATGCTGGATGCAGTTGCGGCGCGGGTGAACGTGCCCATCATTGCCAGCGGCGGCGCAGGCAAAAAGGAAGACTTTCTGGAGCTGTTCCACCACAAGGGCATCGACGCAGGCCTTGCGGCGGGCATCTTCCACCAGAAGCTGCTGACCATCCGCGACCTGAAGGAATACCTCAACGCAAACGGCGTGGAGATGCGGCTGTAACGCCGGGGCATTTCTCCCCGGCGCGGGGAGAAGCCGTAACGCGAAACTGGATTTCCGCAAAAACAACCCGCAAACTCTTGCGTTTGCGCACCGAATACGCTAAACTAGTAATATCCCCATCCGGGGAGGGAGAACCGTTATGAATCTGAAATTTGATGAAAAGGGCCTGATCCCTGCCATCGTGCAGGACCACTACACCAAAGAGGTGCTCACCCTCGCTTACATGAACGCCGAGACGCTGGCGCTCACCATTGCCGAGGGCCGCACTGTGTTCTGGAGCCGCAGCCGTCAGGAGATCTGGCGCAAGGGCGAGACCAGCGGCAATGTGCAGCGGGTGGTGTCCATCACCGCCGACTGCGATGCCGATGCTCTGGTGGTGGAAGTGGTCAAATCCGGCCCCGCCTGCCACACCGGCGCCGAGAGCTGCTTCTTCAACGAAGTATACGTCTCGCCGGAGCTGAAGCAGTTCAGCTGGCAGGGCCTGTACCAGCTCATCAAGGGCCGCAAGGATAGCCCCAAGGAGGGCAGCTACACCACCTACCTGTTCGAGAAGGGCAAGGAGAAGATCCTGAAAAAGGTGGGCGAAGAGTGCACCGAGGTCATCATTGCGGGCGAAAAAGAGGATAAGGAAGAGACCGTTTACGAGATCAGCGATCTTGCCTACCATGTTCTGGTGCTGATGGTCAGCGCCGGCATCACGGTGGAGGATGTGACCCGTGAACTGGAAAAACGTCACGTCATTGACCACAAGGTCAAACAGGAAAGGATGCAGTGAATTATCTATGGCAGATTATAAGAAGTCCAGTGTCCATTGCCACTCCACCATGTGCGATGGCAAAAATACCTTGCAGGATATGGCAAGTGCTGCGTGTGCGCAGGGCTTGACCACGCTGGGCTTCACCGGCCATAGCTACACCCAGCGCGACCGCGAATACTGCATGAGCCCCAGCCGCACCGCCCAGTACAAGGCCACCATCGCAAAGCTCAAGGCCGAGTACAAGGGCAAGGTGGATATCCTGTGCGGCATCGAGTGGGATATCCTGAGCGAGGATAAGCGCACCGGCTACGATTACTGGATCGGCAGCGCACACCACCTGTACGGCAAGAACACCGGCAAGTATTACGAGATCGATTTCCGCCCGCAGGACCTGTGGGACTGCATCAACGATGATTTTGACGCAGACCCCCTTGCCGCTGTGGAAGCCTACTTTGCCGAGGTGGAAAAGGTGGCTGCCCTCAAGCCGGATATTCTGGCCCACATCGACCTCATCAAGAAGCTGAATGCCAACGGCGAGTTCTTCGACGAAGAGTCGCCCCGCTACAAGGCCGCTGCCCTCAAGGCCCTGCAGGCCGCAAAGGCAAACGATTGCCTGCTGGAAGTGAACACCGGCGGCGTGTACCGCGGCTACCGCAAGGACTTCTACCCCGGCCCGTGGCTGCTGGGCGAGTGGCAGAAGATGGGCGGCAAGGTCATCATCACTTCTGATTCTCATGATATCAACAGCCTGACCTACGGCTTTGACGAAGCTGCCGCCGCCATCAAGGCTGCAGGCTTTACCAGCGTGCAGGTGCTTACCGGCAGCGGCTTCGAGACGCAGGAGCTGTAATTTTATGGCACGGACTCCTTCCGTCACCTTCGGTGACACCTCCCTCTGAGAGGGAGGCATTGGCAAAACCAGAAACTTTACCGTCATGCCAAAGGCTCCCTCTTTGAGGGAGCTGGCAAATCCGGAGGATTTGTCTGAAGGAGTTCAGGCCCGCAAAAAGATCGATCATCTGCAATGCCTTTTCCTGTTTTTTATAAATCGGGAAGGGATTGCAGATGTTTTGTTTTGTGTACAGATATCTTAAAAGTTATAATTTTGGAGGAACCCTATGACCCACGCGCAGCCCCAAAAGAAAAGCTTCTTCAACATGAACGTAGACCTGATGCACGGACCTATTTTAAAAAGCCTGCTGCTGTTCATGCTGCCCATTCTGGTTTCCAACCTGTTCCAGCAGCTCTACAACACGGTGGATACCATGATCGTGGGCAATGTGCTGGGCGATACAGCCCTTGCCGCCATTGGCTCCTGCGGTTCGATCTACGAGCTTTTAGTCGGCTTTGGAATCGGTATCGGCAATGGCCTTGCCATCGTTGCAGCGCGCTCCTACGGCGCGCAGGACGAAGACCTGCTCAAGCGCACGGTGGTGGGGTCGGTCGTCATTGGCCTGATCGCCTCGCTGGTCATTACAACGGCAGGCTTTTTCGGCCTGCATGCCCTGCTGCAGCTGCTGGATACCCCGGCAGAAATTCTGGAAGATGCCTACAGCTACATCATCGTGATCGACCTTGGCGTTGTGGTCATGTTTATGTATAACCTGTGCGCAGGCCTGCTGCGCGCCATTGGCAACAGCGTAATGCCGCTGGTGTTCCTGCTCATCAGCTCGGTGCTGAACGTGGGGCTGGACCTGTGGTTCATTGCCGGGGTTGGCATGGGCGTGCGGGGCGCAGCGGTGGCAACGGTCATTGCACAGGGCATCTCGGTGGTGCTGTGCGTTCTGTACGTGCTGGCAAGGGTGTGCATCCTCATCCCGGAGAAAAAGCATTTCGCCGTGGGCAGTCATCTTTACTGGGAGCTGTTCAGCCAGAGCATCTCCATGGGCCTGATGAGCAGCATCGTGTCTGCGGGTTCGGTGGTGCTGCAGTACGGCATCAACGGGCTTGGCACCCTGACCATTGCGGGGCACACCGCTGCCCGCAAGCTGTTTGCCTTTACGGATATGCCGCTCATCTCCATGGCGAACGCCGGTTCCACCTTCGTTTCCCAGAACCGCGGCGCAAACCAGCCCGACCGTGTGCGCAGGGGAATGCGGCAGATGTATCTGTACTCGGTGGTGGTGATGGTCGCCGCCGTGGTGCTGATGAGCTTTGGCGCGGAATGGATGGTGCAGCTCATCTCCGGCTCCACGGAACCCATCGTGCTGGAAAACGGTGCGCGGTATCTGCTGTGGAACGCACCGTTCTATGCGGTGCTGGGGGTGCTGCTGTGCACCCGCTACGCGCTGCAGAGCCTTGGCCAGAAGGTGCTGCCGCTGTTCTCCAGCGTGATCGAGCTGGTGGGCAAGGTGATCTTTGTGCTGGTGTTCATCCCGAAATTCCAGTACAATGCGGTCATCCTGTGCGAGCCCATCATCTGGTGCTTCATGACGGCATATCTGGTGGCGGTGTACCTGCACGAGCCCTTTGTCTTCCCGAAAAAATAACCCTCTCAGTTATCGCTGTGCGATGCCAGCTCTCCCGAAAGGGAGAGCTTTTTGCATTTTACGGGAAGCACAAAGAAAGCTCCCCCTTTCGGGGGAGCTGGATGCGAACAAAGTGAGCAGACTGAAAGGGGTTACAGCGCCGAATAGCCAAAGCTGTTCACCAGCGCATCGATGTGCTGGCCGGCCTTGCACAGGGGGCAGTCGCGGCTGTCAAAGCTGGCGTAGTCCGGCAGGCTGGCGGGGTCAAAGATGGAGGTGACTTCATAGCCCATGCACTCATGGGTGGTGGCAAAAATAGCGGAAAGGCCTGCCACGGTGCCGCCGTAGTAGTTCACGGCCTCCACAGCGGCCTGCACGGTGTAGCCGGTGGTGATGGAAGCGGACAGAATGAGCACATGCTTGCCCTTGACCATGGGGGCCAGATTGTCGCGCAGGATGATCTGGCTGCCGGTGGTGTACTCCGGGGTGATCACATAAATGGTCTGGTGGGCGTTCATGTTGGCAAAGCCGTCCTTGGTCAGCTCGTTGGCAAGGCAGGTGCCGATTACCTGCGTGCCGTCCAGACAGAGCACGGTGTCCACAATGGTGCTGTGCTGGTAAGCGGCCACCAGCTCCTTTGCCACGGCCTTGGCCTCGGAAAGGCGGGACTTCTGGGTGGTGACATCGATGTAATAGTTGATATGGCTGTGGCTGGTAGCAAAGTGGCCCTTTGCTACGCGCAGGAACAGGTTACTTTTTTTGGTGGGAAGCTTTACCATATTGATCATCGAAACAACACTCCTTTTCAGGTTTTCCGGGTTGCCCCTCAAATGCAAAAAGCACCGCATCGCTGCGATGCTCCTGCACATTTTTATAACCCTATTGTACCGGAAAAGAAACCTGTGCACAAGGCATAAATCCACTAAAAAACTTTGTGCATTTTACATGATATCGCCCAAAACTTGGATACAAATGGCCCGCATACGCAAAAAGACCCGCACCACAGGGTGCGGGCCTTTAATGCAAAAGTAAAATCAGTCCACAATCGTAACCTTGATGGCATCGGTGATGTCCCAAGTGGCATAGATATCACTGTAGGAATCAGTGATGCTACCGTTTGCGTACATCTTCGGAATGTACAGCACCTGAACCTTGGATGCGCTGGTAAGGTTCTCAATACCGGAAACCTTCAGCGTAGGAGTCACAGTAGTCTTCGCATCGACACTGGCGTTGGAACCACCTACCAAATCAATCGTGACACCGGAGACACCCTGATAATAAGTATGCAGCTTATTGTCAGCATCGGTAACATTTACCTGGAAATGCTGCTGGTTGACCTGCAGGCTCACCTTGGTATAGATCTCAAACTCGCAAGTGAGCGTAGTACGATTATAGGTGGCGCTCTTCAGCGTGGCTTCACAGATGCCGTCGCCCGGCTTCAGGGTGTCACCGGTCTTGCCGACAGGACGGTTCGGGTTGGAGCAGCCGGTCAGCATGCCGGAACCTGCAATGGCAACAGCGGTAAGAGCGGTATATTTCATAAAGTCACGGCGGGAGAATGTATAGGACATGTTCGTTCCTCCTTTAAAAAGCAGATCAGTACGGCCTTGCGGCATTACCTATAAGATAGGCGAAACCGGGCCGGATGTCAATGCCTTTTGGCAAAATAAAATGATGAAATTTTGAGCTGTGACGTTGTTTTGCGACGAAATTTCGTCCTGTGCGGGCCGCGTATCAGGCGCGGGTCACGTCTGCAGCGGTCATGACGAAGGTCATGGTCTTATCCGCTGCAAAGGTGGGCATGTAAGTAACGCTCAGCTGCTGCCAGCCATTGGGGACCATCAGCATCAGCTGCAGATAGCCGGTACCCTGCGGGGGCAGATTGGTGGAATCCGAGAAGGTCTGAGAGTTGGAGTTGTACAGCGAGATGTTGGCACCGCACTCCACGCTCTGGCCGTCGCAGGAAGCAGAGAAATCGGTAGAAGCTGCTGCCAGTGCGTGGAAGTTTGCATCCACATTTTCCTGCGGGGGTACGGGATAAGCAGCATTGATCTCGGCCAGATTCTGTGCGCCGATGTTGAAGGTCTGGTTCTTGGTGCGGTTGACCACGGTGACCAGAACAGCAATGTATTCGTAACCGGCCTGTGCAGGTGCGGTATCAATGTTGAACAGGCTGGTCAGCTGAACGCCAAGGCCGTTCCAGTTGCTGACCTTATCACCGACCTTGACATCCACGATGGTGGCGCTGCCATTCTGCTGGCAGCCGCCCAGCAGGCTTGCTGCGCCCAGAGCAGCAACGGATGCGCCGGTGCACTTGAGGAAGGTACGGCGGGAAATGGAGTTGGACATAAAATAAATCCTCCTTTTGATAGGAAAAACCGTATTCCAGAATGTTCTATTCTGTTTATACCCTTTCTGCCCGAAAGATGCAAGGGTTTGGGGGCTGAATTTACAGCTTTTTCACAGGAATATCACCCTTCGTGGGTAAGGCCCTTCACATGTGTTTCGCTGGTTTTGACCAGATTTAACAGGCTGGGCGTATAAAGCGGGAACTCGCGGGTCAGGCTTTCTGTGGTCATGGTCAGGCAGGCCGGGTCCTTTACGCCCTCGCCGCCGTTCACATCCTGTCCGTCCAGCAGGGCTTCCACATTGGCTTCGGACATGCGCATCACGGCATCGGAGCAGCCGCGCCAGCGGATGGGATCAATGCTGAACATACTGGCGGCGTTGTGGGGCTCGGCCGAGTACAGCAGGCGGAACATTTTGGCTACGGCCATCATCAGGTAGGCGCTCACCTCGGTGGTAAGGGCCTTGCTGTGGCACTGGCCGATCTTGGCGTACAGCACGTTCAGGCTGTTGGAGATCAGCTTTTTGTTCATGGTGGGCAGCACGCTGCCGTGGTAGATGTTGTCCTTCATCTTGTCCGGGTTCGGAAGGTCTTCTGCCGAGAGCATCATGCCGTTGCGCTCTGCACTGCGGCCCAGAAGATAATCGCAGGAAACATTATAATAGTCTGCCACGCGCACCACAAAGTCCAGGCCGCATTCGCGGATGCCTTTTTCGTAGTGGGACAGCAGCGCCTGCGAGACGCCAAGATCCTCGGCGGCCTGCTTCTGGGTGATGCCGCGTTCCTTGCGCAGCAGCTTGATGATACGGTTGAATTCCATGATTTTTGGCTCCTCAAAGTTCGATATAGGGGGACATCCTTGTTTTTGGTTTACAGCAGGTTGATTATACACAACGGAAAACCTTTTGTAAAGCAAGAAAAGTGACGATATTTTTCGTTGATTTTCGTCATTTTTGTCAAAAGACTTGCTCTGGACACCATATCTATGCTAAACTATAGATATTAACGCATACATTTTGTGGCGTGCGCGGGGCCGTAGCTGCCGCCAAAGAGCAAAAAATCTGGCAGACGACACGTTTTTCTGCCAGATTTTTTCTCCGCAGCGGGTTTTGCCGCCCGTTCCCGTGCCGCCGCACAGCGATAAAGAGAGGCACTATCCATGAAAACGTTCAAGCTTCATCTCATCCGCCACGGCATGACTGCAGGCAACCTGCAGGGCCTGTACATCGGCAGCGGCACCGACATCCCTCTGTGCGACGAGGGCCGCGCGCAGCTCAATGAGCTGAAAGAGCGGTTCGAGTATCCGCAGGTGGATACCGTGTTCTCCTCCCCGTTGCTGCGCGCGGTGGAAACAGCCAACATCCTGTTTCCGGATGCAAAGCACACCTTTACCGTGCACGACCTGCGGGAGGCCGGCTTTGGCAAGTTTGAGAACAAGCCGGTCAAGGAGCTGGTGCACGACGAGGACTTTAAAAAGTGGATCACCCCCGGCTCCGGCTATGTGCCCGAAGGCGCAGAGCCTACCGACCAGTTCCACGCCCGCTGCGCCGAAAGCCTGATGAAGCTGTTTGAGTATATGATCCGCATGGATGTGACCGAAGCAGCCTGTGTGACTCATGGCGGCGTGATCATGAGCATGCTCAGCCAGCGCGCCGTGCCCACCCGCCGCCCGGAGCAGTGGATGGCAGACCCCGGCTGCGGCTACACCGTGCAGACCGATGTGCAGCTGTGGATGCGGGACCGTCTGGTGGAAGCCATCGACATCGTGCCCTTTGGCTATGCCGATACCCTGCGCGGTCAGGCTGAGACCGAGGAGAACGAAGCCTTTGAGTAAGAAGCCGCTTTTACAGTTAAAAGTGCAGGTAAGGAAACAGTTACAGTTTTGGCCCATCCCTTGACAGAAGCGGCGCAATCCTTTATTGTATAAGGGAACGATTATTTTAGGAGGAAGTTCCATGTCCCAGTCCATTTCCCGCCGGTCATTCCTGAAATGTGCCGGCTCCGGTGCGGTCAGCCTTGCGGCAGCGCTGCTCACCGGCGTACCTGCAGCGGCACAGCAGCCGCGTCTTGCAGGCGAACCTGCCCTGCTGGACGGCAAAGCTGCCGTGGAGCTGCTGGGCTATGCCCCTGCGCAGGAAATGGGCAATGTGCTGGTGTACCTCTCGGTGGAAAACCTCTCCGCATCCACCCTGCCGGTGGGCGCAAGCTATCTGCAGAGCCGTGAGGTGTGCACGCTTGGCGACCTGTACAGTATGGGCACCGGCGTTACCGCTGTGTGCGATGGCAAGCCGGTGCGCTGCGGCAGCTTTGCTGCGCCGCTCTACGGCGAGAACGCGGCGGATGCTTCGGTGTTCACCCTGAACCTGACGGCAGGCCGCGGCGCGCTGCTGCACTGCTTCTGCGCAGTGCCGGACAACTGGCAGACGCTGGAGCTGACCTATCACCCGGATTTCGCGGCGGGCCGCAGCGTGACCTTTACGGTCAACCGCAGCACTGACCACGCCGTGCTGGGCGTGGTGCCCACCTCTCCTGCCGAGGTCGGCAGCGTGGTGGATCTGTAACTCCTTCAGTCTCGCATACGCTCGACAGCTCCCTCGGAGAGGGAGCCTCTGGCGAAAAGGAAAACTTGGCCGTATTGCCAAAGCCTCCCTCCATGACGGAAGGAGTTCCTGAACGTAATAAAAGACCATCTGAGATGCAGTTAAAAATGCCTCAGATGGTCTTTTTTTGTTTTGTCAATTCAGCACATTCTGCCCGGCGGAATCCAATACCGTCAGCTCCTGCCCGGTCACGCTGGAGACCAGCGCAATGTAGCTGTGTCCGGTGCGGATGCTCAGCGGCCTGCCGTCGGCATCATAAAAGGCAAAGGTGGAGTCTGTGCCCTGCGTCCATGTGATGTGCCACAGCTGGCTGCCGTTCAGCCAGACACCGCCGCCAAGGGACAGGTCGTAGTCCAGCGTGGTGCCGTCGTCCCGCAGGCTGGAAGCGGAGTAAAGGACCAGCAGATTGTCGAATTGCGCCTGCGCGCCGGTGTTGGCATCCAGCTGGGCGGTGCCGTCGGCACGGAGCATCCCGTAGGTGCCGCTGGCCGCATCGTAGGCAAAGCCGGTGGTGCTTTGGGGCGCAAAGTTGATCTGCACCTGTTCGGCATCCCGGGAACCGGGCTCCTGCAGACGGGGCTCTTTGGCCTGCGGCAGCAGGGCGGGCAGAGCGGAAATGGCAGAACTGTCCTCGGCAGTGCTGGCCGAGGAGGAAGCGCTGCTGCCATGGTCGCCCAATGCGCCGGAAAGGTTCAGGCTGCCCAGCACGGAAGCAACCTCCCCGCCGCTGGTATGCCACAGCGGCGCGCCGCTCCAGACATCATCGCAGGAAAAGGCGTTGCGGCCCACTTCCAGCGCGTCCACGGCCCGCAGGTTATAATAATCCAGATAGTTGCGGGCAAACTGCCCTGCACCCCGCTGGATGGGCAGTACTTCCTGCCCGCTGAGCAGCCGCCAGTAAAGGTCCTGCCCAAGGGTCACTGGGCCGACGGTTGGCATGGCCGATACCGAAGGATAAGCCAAGCACAGGCTGGTGGGCTGGCCGCTCTCGGTCAGGGCTTCCAGCACCACCGATGCGCTGCCAATACCCCACTGTGTGGTGCTGGAAGCGGCGTTGTCGATCACCACGGCGGCGGTGCGTTCGCCGGGATACTGCAGCTCCTGCCCGGTCAGCGGGTCGGTGGGCGCTGCACTGTCCGGGGCAGTGGTGCCGGACAGCGCACACCCGCACAGCAGGGCTGTGCACAGCACCGCCGTGCCAAGGGCCAGATTCCAGATGCGTTTCATGCGGTTCCCTCGTTACTGATAGCTGAAGTTGGACCACTCGTCGTCGTCCACGATGGCAAGATAGGTCTTGCCGCGGTTGAAAAGCATCTGCGCACCGGTCTTGTCGTAGACCCGCAGCGGATGCTCAGGCGAAGCCTTTTCCCAGCGGCCATGCTGTACAGCGCCGCGGCTGAAATAATAGGCATCGCCGCCGGAGATGTAGCTTACCTGCTGCACATCGCCGGAGTCGCCGGAATAGCGCTCGATGGGAGCAAAGCAGACCAGCAGGTTGTCAAAGCTCAGCTGCTTTGCGTTCAGCTCGTCCACGGTGTTTTCAAACTTGCCGGAGATGCGGCTGTACATCTGCATTTTATAGGTGCGGGACTGCGGATCATAGCGGAAGCTGGTCTTGTAGTGGTCCGAGTGGGTGATGCTGACCGTCCTGCCGGATGCTGCACCCTGCATGGCATTCTCCTCGCCGGTGCGGTAGTCCGCAAAGCGGAAGAAGGTGGTGTCGTAATCGTATTTCAGGCCGATGCCCGCATTGGAAGCGGCCTGCCGGATCTCCTTGCCGGAGGTGAACTCGGTGTGTTCATAGGCCACATCCCGGCCCCGGCTGTCGCGGTGAGCCACATGCGGATGGGTGGGAGTATTAAAGTAGCTCTTGCCGCCGATGTTCAGGCCGGAATAGTTGTATACGCTGATGAATTTGGTGCAGGCGGCGCTCTCACCGTCGTGGTAGTACAGCGCCTGATAGGGCATCAGCAGCTGCAGGAACTGGTCGCGGCCAGAGCGCAGCGGGCCGATCTCCGGGATGGAGTCGGCATCGTGGAACACCGCGCAGAAGCGGGTGATGCCGCCCTCCACCTTGCACTCGATCAGCAGATCGGCAGAGGAAAGACCGCGCTGCGGACGGGCGTTCTGACGGGAGGTGTTGGAGATGTTGTTCACCATCACGCCCACGATACGGCCATTGCTGCGCTTGGCCTCACCGGTCAGCGGGTCGGCATCGTAAGCGGGCAGTGCGGCAAGACTGGCAGCGGGCTGCTCGCCTGCTGCCAGCGAGGAAGCAACCATGGTCTCCGAGGATGCAGCAGAAGAAGCTGCGCCGGAAGAACTGATGCCCAGTGTCTGCTGGAGCCAGCTGGAAAAATTGCTGCCCAGAATGGCACTGCCGGAAGCACTGCAGCTGGAAAGCGCCAGCGAAGCGGCAGCGGCACCGGTCAGGCGAAGAACAGTACGGCGAGTGATCTTCATAGGAAAAACCTCCTGCAAAAAACGTATCGGCGCGGCCCGGCAGAATGCCAAAGCCGGGAAAAAGTTTGCGGGTGCAGCGCGGCGGGGCGCACACTGCCGGGCAGTAAAACGCAGCGCACTGCAGACGGATTTGATTTGATTGTAACGATTCTTGCCGGGTTTGTAAAGAGGAAGTTATCGGGATGAAGCCCCTTCCGCTGCCGACACCGGAGCATCTTCGATCTGCTGCGCGGATGAAAAGCGGAAGCCCACACCGATGCAGGAGCTTTTTGCGCCTTTTTGCCCGGGAACCCTTGCATTTTTGCGCAAGTTGTGGTAATATTATTCGGCAGTATGTTCACTGCGGAAATATGCGCTCGTAGCTCAGCCGGTAGAGCATCTGACTTTTAATCAGAGGGCCAGGGATTCGAGTTCCCTCGAGCGCACCAAAAGGACGATAAATCGTTGAGATAAACGGTTTGTCGTCTTTTTTGTTTTATATAGGCTTTTTGGGCTTGTACCTATGATTTTTTCAAAAATTTTAGAGGTCAGAGGTACAAAAATGAAGAAGATTCAGAAGAATGCAGTCCGGTTTGATAATCTAAAGCAAGATTTTTTGGACGATAAGAAGTATTCTGGCACAGCAGAAGCTACTTTGAACGGCTATCGGTATGACATTACACGGTTCTTGAAGTACCTTTCAGATGAGCAGTTAGCCGTGAATGAAGCAGGATTCAAACGGTATGTTATCCACTTGACGGATAGCGGAATGACTGCAAACAGCGTCAACCACTATATCCGTTCGGTGAAAGTGTTCCTTTACTGGTGCATGGAGCAGGACGAAATAGCACCGTTCAAAATCAAGATGGTAAAGGCACAAGAAACCATCAAGGACGTTTACACGCAGGAAGAACTTTGTGCGCTGATTCAGCCGCCGAAACGTGAGGACAGCTTTGTTATCTGGCGCAGTTGGGCTATCATCAACTTTATTTTGGGAACAGCGGCACGAGAAGCAACAGTCTGTGAAATGCAGATGCAGGATATATCTTTTGACGACCGAACGATTACATTTCGGCATCTAAAGAATAAACACGTTCAACTGCTGCCCATGTCGGAAGCACTGGCAAGCTGCCTAAAGAAATACATTTCCCTTTGGCGGCAGGATGCAGCCGAAACGGCGTATCTATTCCCCTCTTTCTACGATGAGCCATTATCCACAAATGCACTGAAACACAGTCAAGCCCGCTACAATCGCAGCCGCGGCGTTGAAAAGACCAGTGTTCACCTGTTGCGGCATTCTTTTGTAAAGAACTGGTGTATGTCTGGCGGTAATGTGTTCAAGCTGCAAAAGGTGTTAGGACACAGCACCTTGACCATGACACAGCATTATGCTAACCTGTATTCAAACGACCTGCGAGAAGGATTTGATAGCCACGCTGCACTGGATGGATTGCAGAAAAAGCGGCGTACTGCTATCACAAAGACAGCCAAGCGGAGGTAAGCCAGATGCACAGTAGCTACTTTGTCTTGAAGAATAAGGAAGGAAAACAGGCGGAGCAGCTTGTAAAAGACTATCTGACAGACAGGGGCTATACGGTACAGGATGTGAGCGAAGAACAGGATAATTACCAAAATGACATTGACTTTATTGTGCAGAAAGACGGACGCACAAGCAAAATTGAAGTCAAGCTAGATACCCGGTTAGCCGAAACACAGAACATTGCCTTTGAAGATGTGTTCTATCTGAAAGACAAGGAATCCGGGCAGACAGAAACACGAGAGGGCTACTATCATTATTCACAATGCGACTTCTTGATTTTTGTAAGTCCTGCTGATAGGAACTTGTACATGGTGCATTTTCGCAAGCTGAAAGAAAATGAGATTTCTTTGGAAAACTGCTTTAAGTATGTGAAGTTTTACTCTTATACTGACAAATGCCAAAAGAGAATGCGGATTGTTCCTGTCAGCACACTAAAGGAAAACGGACTGTTGAGCATCTTTTCATATCAGTAATATTATTAACTTTAAGGAATACAAAAGCCGCTGCATGAGGTTGAAAGCCCATGCAGCGGCTTTTTGTTGTTTTGCGGCTTTCAAGATATAGGGGATGAAATTTTACTTTTATTCCCTTTTTGTTAGATTCCCAATCGGTGCTATATCGTTTATCGTTCTGTGTTTTCGTGTTTTGTGAACGTTGAATATGTATCTTGTTGAAGATGTCAAAACACTTCTTTGCCTAATCTAACAAAGAAAAGCCCTGCATTGTCTGGCTCTTGTTGCTCTGGTACATATTTCCACCAAAACAGCACGATATGGGATAATGTCAAACAATGGTATATCGCTATTCGCTTTTTTAATACAGATTTCCATAGCGGCTATGGGGTCATTTCCAAAAAATCAAAACGCAAAATTTGGAAATTCAGATAGTAAGATTTTTGAGCATCAAAAAAGCACCCTTTCGGGTGCTATGGCTTACTGCTGTTCTTTCAATTCACGCTTGTACTTGAAGTAGGTATTGCGGGAAACCCCTGCCAACTGCATACACTCTTTGTCGCTGAGTGTACCACCAAAATCTGCGCAGTGCTTCAAGATAGCAGCTTTTGCGGGGGCTGCTTTTTTCACAGTGAGCTTTGCGCCCTCTCGCTGTCCAATCTGCTTTCCGGCAAGTCTGGCCGTCTGAATGCCCTCTCTGGTACGTTCGTGAAGGTCGTCTACTTCCTTCTGTGACTGCTCAAAGGCTTGTTTAATCTGCTTTCGAGTAAGGCTGTTGATATAGTTGTTCAGAAGGGTCATTAAACCGCCGACAAAGGCCGCTGTGTCCTCATCGCTGCACTTGTTGGCCTGTGCTGCTGCCTGTGCTGCATCTTCCTGCTGCTTTACGCTGCTTCGATACGTTGCCGTGTTGATATACGGTTCTTTTAAGAACACAAGCTCAATTCCCATGTTATACAGCTCTTGATACTGCTTGTAACCATCATCGGCGTTACGGCTCATTCTCGATACACTGTCGAACACAATGGTAACATCTTCGCCCTTGTTCCGGGCTTTCTTTGCAGAATCCAAAAGTTTCTTAAACTCTGGCCTGTCCAGCTTTGTTCCGGTGAATGCTTCCTTGTAGAGCTTTGCTTTGGGGTACTCTGCAAGGATGTTCCGCACTTGCCGTTCAATGCTCTGCTGTTTGGTACTGATTCTGCAATAGCCGTAAACCATCATCATTTACCCTTCTTTTGTCAATTCTAACGTTCCTTTGATTTACAATCCAATTATAGCACAAACGTCCCCTATATTCAAGCACTTTTGGTACTTTTATTAAATACGTTAAATTTGAACAATCTTTGCTAAAGTATATCACATCATCACAGTTTGACTATAACTTGCACAAACTATAAAAGCCCCCGACATACCGCCGGGAGCCTAGCATAATCTAACAGAAAATTATTCTCTTTTACGAAACAGTGCAAAGTGCAACAGAGTATGTATCTTTGCTTGCAAAAGTAAAGGTCACAACAAAGTTTGCTCTCACCGTTGCACCATATCCATTTTGAGCATCAACCCAGCCTTTGACCGTCCATGTGTTGCCATTGCGTCCAATCGTGGCTTCTGTCGTGGTGCAGAACTGCGCCGTTGAAGGTGATTTCAACTTTTCCTTTACGGCCTTTTCAGCTATCACAAACGCGTCAAACTTATCGTGTCCGTAGTTATCTTTACCGTTTCCATTGGCGATAACGTCAGAGTTCGTCGTTGTGGTTGATGCAGAATTTTTCGATGTCGAACTATCGCTTTTGCTTGCGCCGGGGCCTCCGGTACTCCATCCTGTTTTCTTAGTATCATTTGATGTAGATGTACTTGATGCAGAAGTTTCCGGTTCTTCATTCTGCTTTTCTCGTTCTGCATCCGTTTTTACTGTCACACTGCTCTTATCTACACTATACCATTTTCCATTATTATGAATGTCACCAAGCAAAAAGCGGCAAAATGTTCCAAAACTGGCGCGGTATATCACTTCATTAAATTTTTCAGACAAATTGTTGTGCGCCTGCACTATCTTAGTCTTTGACATTGAATTGAGCTTTTGACCGTTAATCCCATCACATTCAATATCAATAGAATAAATCTTACTATACCAATCTGTTGCATTTTCATCTATTTCAGCTTTCGGGTTTGTGAATCCACAAGTTTTTGCTAATTTTTCAGCTACTTGCAAAATCGTTTTCTCCAATCCTATATCATTATCTAATGGAGAAGTCATATTCAAAAAACTCATTACGTCCAGTGTGTTTTCGATAGCAGTTTGATATTCGCCTTGTTCCACTAAATCATCTTGCTGTTTCCAATACAATTCTAGCATTTCAGCTGCGCGTTTCTGTGCTTCCGTATAGTTAGAATCATCTTCTATCACTTTTTGATAGAGTGAATAGGCTTTGAAGTATTCTCCGCTTGCCTGATAATTTTCAGCCGACTTAAATTTTCTTGCTGATTCTTCAAGTTCAGCGTTTCGCTGTTTTTCCTCTTTAGTTGCTGTACTATCGGTGCTTTCCTGTGATGCTGTTCCAATACTTTCAGCGGTTTCCTGCTGCATACTTACCGAATCAACACCTTCGTCCTTACTCTCCGCTGTACTTGCGTTATCTCCGCATCCTGTAAGCAACGCTACGCATAAGGCTGTTGTTCCAACAATCAAAGTTATTTTCCGCTTCACTTCTGCAATCCCTTTCCTTTCTATGTTTCAAGGCTTCTTTCCCCGATTATAACATTCACTTGACGCTACGTCAATAAAACTATACATATTCGGATAATTTATTATCATTCGCTGTATAGTAAAGTAGATGTAAAGGGGTGAAGATGATGATTGCAGACAACATTAAGCGTCTTCGAGAGAATTCCGGACTTTCACAAGCTGCCCTTGCTCGTAAGCTAGGTGTAACACGCGCCAGTGTCAACGCATGGGAAATGGAGCTTTCAGCACCTACCGCTCAATATCTCATTGCACTGGCGCAATTATTTCACACTACGACCGATGATATATTAGGACTTGAACCACAAGAGCAAATTGTTTTGCGTGATATGACCGAACAGGAAAAGCGTTTGGTTTATGATTTAATTGCTTATATTGCATCTCGCAAAGAATAAGAGGATACTGAAAGACTAATCTAACAAAAGAATAACACCATAAGGGGCGGCTGCATCTTATTTTGCAGCCGTCCCTTATTATGTTATTGCTTACCTTTCTTCCATGAATCCAAAACAGAAAGTGGCGGGTAAACATTTTCAAATCTAATGACAAATCTTCCATCTAGTGCACATCCGTTAGGATTGCCTGTTCCCGACCTATCTAGCCCTTTTACCAGTTTATCAACTTCGCTTTCTGTCATTCCTAGAATTTTAGCCGCCTCGCTTCTACTATAGGCCGCTTCATAATGTTCTTCTGAACATTCCCGCCCGTTCTTCAAAGTTAATTCACGGTTTGGCCTTTTTGTGATTAACAGATATGGGCTTTCAAATTGTTTTTTGTGTTCTTTTGGTGTCAGTTGCACTAAATTTTCAATCCGATTATCAAGACTGTCACCGCTAATATGATGAATATGGCTTCCTTTTTCTAAGGATGTATCACCATACACCATCCAAACAAGCCGTTGCGCATAAATCTGTTGTGTTTTCCCATTTTTATCAACAAGATAATATTTCAAATAGCATTTATTCCATCCTTCTTTTTTAGATTCCACATAGCACTTACTAGGATTCAAAAACCTGTTTGCATCCCAACTCCACACCCTACCTTCCGATGTAATATGATAATTCGGAAACGCATTTTATTTGCTCACCATGATAAAGATATACCGTCACCGTTTTATCATCATGAGAAATTGTAGTTTTGATTTCTGGCGACTGTTTACGATAATCATTCATTTTTATTTCCTTTCTTGCAAAAATCATACGTCACCTTTAATAAGAGGTACGTTCATTTTTTGCACTCTCAATTATCCAATATGTTTTTCTATTCTCAAAAATTGATTTCAAAATAAATCCTATCTGATTTTTTGTTAGATAATGATTTAGCCTTTCAATCTTTCTTTGAAAATGCCCATCCTTCTTATAAGCAATAATTCTTACAAGTTCTTCTCTTTCGTCTTTTTCATATCTTCTTCCAATATTCTCCAAAAGATATGAACGTATTTTTTCGTTCTTCTTTTTTCTCTCATACCAAACAGCCTTTTCTGCAAGCAGGTGCGGATCGCCGCCGCGCTGCAGGATGGAGCCTATACAGACGAAAAATACCAGAACTGGCGCAAGATCTTAACGGAGACCTGCCGTGCCGAAGTGGGAGCGCTGAATCCGGAGCTGGTATCCGTGCGGCTGCACCGACAGGCTGTGGAACACTATCAAAAGCCGGAAGCCTTTGTCAGCCTGACCGAAACGGACAAGGGTACTCTGATAAAAGAGGTGGCACCGCTCATCTCGCTGGACGATAAGGACGAGGCCGCCAAGCGGTTCGATAACTTTGTGTATGGCTTGCTGCTCTGTGAACTGGAAGGTCTGCCGGGGCTGGGCCGCGCCCAGAAACAGCTGCGCAGCACGGCGGCAATGCTGGAAGGGAAAGCTACCATCCCACAGGTGCAGGCAAAGCTGTCGCTCATCCGGGAGGTGCAGACGGACGAATTTTTGACCTCGCATGATCTGCTCCGCTTTGAGGAAATGCGGCAGGAACTGCGGGAACTCATCAAGTTTCTGGTGGAGGGCGGCGAGGGGCAAAAGCCTGTCTACACGGCCCTTGCCGACCCGGTACTGGAACAGACCGAGGGCAAAACGCTGGATTCCGGCTACGATTTCGGCGAGTACCGGGAACGTGTGAACCGCTATATCATGGAGCACCGCAGCGATACGCTGGCCATCCACAAGCTGACCCAGAACATTCCGCTTTCCCGGGGCGACTATACCGAGCTGGAACATATCTTCACCTGTGAGCTGGGCAGCAAAGAGGACTATGCACGGGAGTTTCGGGATACACCCTTTGGTCTGCTGGTGCGTAAAGTGGCAAAGCTGGACCACGATGCTGCCATGCAGGCATTTTCCAAGTTCATCAACGACGAATCGCTGAATGCGAAGCAGATCGCATTTGTGCAGAAGGTCATTCATTACATCGAGCAGAACGGTTATGTGGAAAGCAAAGCGGTTCTGATGAAACCACCCTTTGACCAGCCCATCCTGTTTACCCGCCTGTTTGATGGCAAAACAGGGAGTGAACTGATGGATACGATCAATTCGGTGAAAGAGAATGCCACCCATGTGACGGCATAAAGTAGTGGAATGTACTGATAAAAACCGGTATAATTCAGGACTATCGAAAAATGAATATCCTGCAACGCAGGATGGCAAGTCAGGGAATTTTGAACGATACGCAAACGACTCTGGCTGATTACCTGATGAGCATCGCACAAATTTCCGTGGAGGATGCCGGAGCGATTTATATCGAGTTGAGCAGCATCCGCGGAAATTTTATGGCAAACATCATTCTGCGCATGATTGAAAATTATCACTTCCTGCCCGATATGGCGCAGAAACTGAAAAACAAACAAGCACTGGTGGAAAGCGTAATTGCAAATGAACAGCTGGAGCCTTCCATTACGTTGTCCATCAAAGATGTGTATGATGAACTTGTCGACAGCAAACTGGATATGATCGAGGGCCTCGTGCCGATCTCTGCCATCCAGTATGATGCTAAGATGCAGGAAGCAGAAAGACTTTAAGGGGAGTGCGACTTGTAGGATTGCTTTAAATTATTGAGTTAATCCGCAGGCTGAATAGATTCACTCGAATCGAATGAAAACGAAAAAATGCCCGTTCACCGTGGAGATCCGGCTCCATCGGTGGGCGGGCATATCCAATAAAACACCAGAATACGATTATGCTTTTCGTACTTCAGCTGGGATCTTGTTCTGGCTCAGATATCCCACAGGGAGGGCGCAGAGGTGGAAACTGCGGCGGCACCTGCGCGCATGGCGGCCATGACGTCGGCTTTGTCCCGCAGCAGGCCGCCTGCAATGACAGGCACCTGTGTGCGGGCGCTGATCTCGGCGATGACCCGGGGCATGATGCCGGGAAGGATCTCGACAAAATCCGGCTTGCCCTGCTCCAGCTGACCGGACAGGCTGGTCAGCGAGAGGGAATCCAGGATGAATGCCCGCTGAACGGTCAGCAGGCCGCGGTGGCGCGCCCGGCGGATCAGGGTCGGGCGGGTGGAGATGATGCCGTCCGGGCGGCACAGGGCGTTGAGGGAGTCCACCGCGATCTCCCGCGACGAAAGGCCGTCCACAAGGTCGATGTGAACCACGGCCAGTTTTCCGGCATCATGTATGCGGTGCACCAGACCGTCTACGGTGAGCAGGGTGCTCGCCAGCAGAAAAACGGCGCTGCAGGGCGAAGCCAGCGCAGCAGTCAGGGCTTCGTCCGTTTTCACGGCGGCGATCACCGGTTCGTTCAGCAGAGTTTCGGCAAGAGGATGCATTGGGTAAGACTCCTTTTTTATCAATTACTTGATTTATATTATTCTACAAAAAAGCCGCCATGTAAATAAGTTACACGGCGGCTGTAATGTAAAATCTAGGTTTTATCAGAATGTGGTTGCAATCAGCTCACCGCCGCCCAGAATGGTAGTAGTATTGGAACAGCTGATCATTACAATAAACATTGCATTTATCAGACCTGCAATGTACGGATTGCGGGTGCGTTTGTAGATGATGCGGGACATGATGGGCGTGACAAACAGAAGAACCATACAGGGGAACAGCCAAATGGGACCAATGCGCTGGCCTTCGGTCAAACCATAAAGCTGATAACCCGTTGCATAGAAGTAGATATATTGACTTGCAACCACAAAAATAGCACCAAGCGCATTAAAGAATGCAAAAATCAAGATGTTGCCATTTTTTCCGCCAATGGTGTTGTAGTTGAAGCAATTTGCCGAGATCGAGTTCATAACGTAGAACAGCAGGAAGAATGGCAGATAGCGAAGTGCGATCAGCACTTTATCAGCGCCGAAGGTTTTGAACGCAACGACATACATCCGATAATCAACTTGGAAGAAATAGTGTGCTGCAAAAACAAGGCCGAACGAAACAACGATCACGATAACAGCGAGGGCAATGGTCTTCCACAGCTGCTCCAGATTCAAATACAGACCCGCTCTTCGAGCACTCCAACCGTGTTTTTTTCCATAAGCACCGTAAAAAACAGCAGAGCAGAATATTGCAAAGATGCCGCAAAGAGCAGCCCATGTACCGATCGTCAGGGGGCCGGTCTGCACAAAGAAGTTTGTTGTCTTTGAGTAAACGGTATTCATGCAGAACAAAAAGCTTGAACCGGAAAAAACTGCACCGATAATCAGCAGAACCCAGTACCATGCCTTGGCTCCGCTGTCCTGCACAGGGGCTGGCTGTACAATTTCACCACTGCGGAGAGCGGAAAATACGGGAGTATCAAGCAGAACCAGCGTGAAACTGACCATGAAGATCAAAAGACCGATCACGCCGAGGCTGTTGAACACCGCTTTAATGGGCCAGATCTGATCGCTGGCAGGCAGGGGCTTTGGAGCGCCGAGCGTTGTATCAAAAAAATCAACGGCATAGCCGACACAAGTAGTAGAAAAAGCAACGAGAGGATGGATCATGTTCGGCCGATAAATCACGCGATAAGCGGTCTTTCCATCAAAATCGCGCGTATAATATTTGCCGCCTTCTGCGATACCGGCAAAGCCGTCCTCATTAAAATTCAGGAATTTTTTAGCACCATCTGTTTCCATGAAGGCTACCGGATTGGTCAGCATATTTCCAGCGTCATCATAGGTTCCAAAGTAAAAGTCATCATGGGTACTGGCAATAATGCCTACACTGCGTGAGCCGTAATCTCCGCTATGATCACCGCCGGTGTCATCCTGCCAGTCACCAGCCTGCTGCAGAACAGCAGCAATCAAAGGAGTTTCCCGGGAATTATCGATCTCTACCGCCATATTAGCAGCTGTACCGCCGCTGGAATGGCCTGTAACGCCAATACGAGCTGTGTCAACGTACGGAAGGCTTGCAATAAGCTGAACTGCACCATCGACGCCCACAGCACCATCGTAAAGTTCTGCAATCGACAGGCTTTCCGAGTCGCCATGACTGTGCAGATCAAGTGCCAGCACCACATATCCCCGGCGAGCCAGCTCAATACTATACAAGTCCTGCATTTCTTTGTTGTTATACCATCCTTCGATTGTAACAACACCCGGCGCCGGTGTGTCTTTGGTTGCATTCTGTGGAATGTAAAGGTATGCGGCCAGCTGGTGTCCAGAGGGACTTTCCCAGCTCATTTCCTTGATCCTGATCCCACCAGAAGTTTGTACAGCGGACGCTACGATGGCACTTACAAGGCAAAGAATCAGTGACAGGCACAACCAGAATTTGCTGTTTTTCAACCTACCTTTTTGATGCGACATGCTTGGGACCTCCTTTTTGAATCTGATTTTTCCGTAATAAAAATGGGGACACACTGCATCTGGACGATACAGTGCATCCCCATCTCACTTCTCTTGGGATGCTTCTAGTATAGCGTTTTGTAACAAAATGTCAATAGAAAATAAACAATTAAAAAATATTTTGTGCGTGAACCATAAAGTCGGGCGAAAACTATCAATGCTCTGCCCAGTCGCAGCTGCGGCCCACAGCCTTGTGCCAGCCGGCCAGCAGACGGGTGCGCTCGGTCTCGTCCATCTGCGGGGCAAAGGTCATATTGCAGTGCCACAGGCTGCGGATCTCGTCCCGGTCCTTCCACACACCGGTGGCAAGGCCCGCCAGATAGGCAGCGCCCAGAGCAGTCGTTTCCCGGATGGCCGGGCGCAGCACGGTCTTGTTCAGGATGTCAGCCTGGAACTGCATCAGGAACTGGTCGCGGGAGGCACCGCCGTCCACCTTCAGCGAGGTGATGGGCACGCCGGTGTCCTTTTCCATAGCAGCCACGAGATCGGCGCTCTGGTAGGCAATGGACTCCTCTGCCGCGCGGATGATATGGTTCTGGGTGGTGCCGCGGGTAATGCCCACAATGGCACCGCGGGCGTACATATCCCAGTACGGTGCACCCAGACCAGTAAAGGCCGGCACGATGTAAATGCCGCCGTTATCCGGCACCTTCTGGGCATAGTATTCCGCATCGCGGCTCTCCTGGATCATGCGCAGGCCGTCGCGCACCCACTGGATGACGGCACCGCCCACAAAGACGCTGCCCTCCAGCGCGTACTCCACCTTACCGTTCAGGCTGATGGCGATGGTAGAGATCAGGCCGTTCCGGCTGCGGCAGATGGTATCGCCGGTGTTCATCAGCAAAAAGCAGCCGGTGCCGTAGGTGTTCTTGGCCTCGCCCTTGCCAAAGCAGCTCTGTCCGAACAGCGCAGCCTGCTGGTCACCGGCAATGCCGGCTACCGGGATCTGCACACCGCACAGATCGGTGGTGCCGTAGACCTCGCTGGAATCCGTCACGCGGGGCAGGATGCAGCGCGGGATATCCAGCGCTTTGAGCAGGGTGTCGTCCCAGTCCAGCGTGCGGATGTTATACAGCATGGTGCGGCTGGCGTTGGTGCGGTCGGTGACATGCACTCTGCCGCCGGTCAGCTTCCAGACCAGCCATGTGTCCACAGTGCCGAACAGGATCTCCCCTGCCTCGGCCCGTTCCCGCGCACCGGGCACATTGTCCAGGATCCACTTGATCTTCGTTGCGGAGAAATAGGCATCGGGCATCAGGCCGGTGTTCTCCCGGATGTAGTCTGCCATGCCGGGCTGCTGCAGCAGTTCATCCACCAGCGGAGCCGTGCGGCGGCACTGCCAGACGATGGCGTTATAGATGGGGCGGCCGGTGGCCTTTTCCCACAGGATGGTGGTCTCCCGCTGGTTGGTGATGCCAATGGCGGCGATATCGTGGGCATCGACGCCGCTCTGGGCCACCACCTCGTTCATAACTCCATACTGGGTGGACCAGATCTCCATGGGGTTGTGCTCCACCCAGCCTTGCTGCGGATAGATCTGCTCAAACTCGCGCTGCTGCACCGCAATGATATTCTGCTCATTGTCGAACAGGATGGCACGGCTGCTGGTGGTTCCCTGATCCAGCGCCAGAACATATTTTGTACTCATGCTTTTGCTCCCTCCGTATCGTTTCAGGAGTGTGTATCACAGATTTCGCGTCGCCACAACGTCCACGCCGGTGCCGCACACATCTGCCAGCACCACCTGTCCGGTGCGGACGGGGGCGTGCAGGGTGACGCGGTCCAGCGCAGCCATGACCTCGGTCATCTTCTCTTTGGGCACGGCCTGCGCAGTTTTTACCGGGCAGCGCGGGTACAGCCCGCCCTCCACCCGCACGGTGCTGGTGAGGATGCGGGTGGGGTGGGTCAGCTCTTCCCTGCCGTAGGCGGCACCGTTGGGGCAGGCGTTTCCAGTTACATTATAATCATTTTCCGGGTCTACCTGCAAGTGGCAGCCGCAGGGACAGCAGATGCAAATGACTTCTTTGATGCTGCTCATTCTGCAATAACCTCCTCTACCGCAACGGTCAGCGGGCCGTCTGCTTTTTCCAGCAGAACTTTGGGCAGTGCGATGTGCTCCATCTCGCCGGGAGCCATGCGCTGGCGCTTGAACCGGGCCAGCTGCCTGCCGCTGCAGGCCACTGTGATCTGGCTGGGGCCGTAGTTCTGCCGCACACGGAAGGAAATGTTCACGCTCCTGTCCACATCAGCGGGGCGCACCCGCTGCGGCACGGTATAGCCCACGCCATTGCCCGGAACAAGGTCAAGCACAACCGTATCGGAGGCTTCGCCCTTCAAAACATAGGCCGCCGCAGAAGCACCGGCAAGGTCGCTTTCGCCCGAAACGAAGTCCACCAGATCATGCACGTGCACCACGTTGCCGCAGGCGAACACGCCGGGGATGCCGGTCTCCATATTCTCGTAGACCACAGCGCCCTTGGTGTGGGGGTCCATGGGGATGCCAGCCTGCCGGGTCAGCTCATTTTCCGGGATCAGGCCGACGCTGAGCAGGATGGTGTCCACATCAAATTCCATCTCGGTGCCCGGGATGGGGCGGCGGTTTTCGTCCACCTTGGCAACGATGGCCTTTTCTACGCGGGCCTTGCCCTGAATATCCACGATGGTATGGGACAGATACAGGGGGATGTCGAAGTCCTGCAGGCACTGCACGATGTTGCGGGTCAGGCCGCCGGAATACGGCATGACCTCCACGCAGGCCAGTACTTTGGCACCTTCCAGCGTCATGCGGCGGGCCATGATCAGGCCGATGTCGCCGCTGCCGAGGATGAGCACCCGCTTGCCTACCAGATAGCCCTCCATATTGACATAGCGCTGGGCAGCACCGGCAGTGTAGATGCCGGCGGGGCGGCTGCCCGGGATGCCAATGGCACCGCGGGTGCGCTCCCGGCAGCCCATGCAGAGGATGATACTTTTGGCTTCCAAAATCTGATAGCCCTTTTCCCGGCTGACGCAGTGGATCTTTTTGTCCGGGGTGACTTCCAGCACCATCGTGCCCAGCTCCACCCGGACACCGGTGGAGCGCAGCAGTTCAATGCAGCGGCCTGCGTATTCCGGGCCGGTGAGCTGCTCGCCAAAGCGGTGCAGGCCGAAGCCGTTGTGGATGCACTGGTTCAGGATGCCGCCCAGCTCGTTGTCGCGCTCTAAGATAAGGATATCGCGCAGACCATGCTGCCATGCGCTGTAAGCTGCGGCAAGGCCTGCAGGGCCGCCGCCGACGATGACCAGATCAATCATGGTGCTCTCCCTCCTGCTTGGTTTCGCACAGTAAGACGTTGGTGCCGGCCTTATCCTGCAGCACGTCCAGCGGACTGATGCCCAGCGTTTTGCTGATCAGCTCCAGCACGCGCGGCCCACAAAAGCCGCCCTGACAGCGGCCCATACCGGCACCGCAGCGGCGCTTGACACCGTCAATGGTGGTGGCGGGGATCTCTTCGTGCAGAGCGTCCAGAATTTCGCCCTCGGTGATCGTCTCACAGCGGCAGATCACGCGGCCATAGGCGGGTTCCTTTGCAATGAGCCGGGCTTTTTCTTCGGGCGGAAGCTCCTTGAAGCGCACCCGGGTGCGGCCATCCTTGTAATCCGCCTTGGGGGCGGGCAGATCGCCGTGAGCTTCCAGAATTTTGACGGCTTCTCTGGCAACGGCCGGTGCACTGGAAAGGCCAGGCGATTTCATACCCGCCAGATCGATGAAGCCGGGTGCGCCTTCTGCTTCGCCGATAACGAAGTCGCCCGTGTCCACATTGGCACGGACGCCCGCAAAGTTGCGGATGGACTCGCTGAAGCGGATGTTCGGCACGCTGCGGCGCGCTGCGGCGCTGACGAAGGCCAGCCCGGCGGCGGTGCAGGCGGTATCGTCCCCTTCCACGGGGTCGGCGTTCGGGCCGACGATCAGGTTGCCGTGGACGGTGGGGGCCACCAGAACGCCCTTGCCGTTTTCGTTGGGGCACTGGAAGATGACGTGGTGCACACGGCTGCCCTCGGATTTATCCAGCAGGTAGTATTCGCCCCGGGTGGGCTGGATGGTAAATTTGTGGGGTGCGGCCATATCGTGCACGGCCTGCGCCGAGATGCCTGCCGCATTGATGATATAGCGCGTTTCCACAATTCCGGAGGGGGTGGTCAGCGCCCAGCCGCCGGCGGTCTTTTCGATGCGGGTCACAGGGCAGCTGCGGTGCAGCTCCACGCCGTTGCGCACAGCCACTTCTGCCATTGCCAGCGCAAACTCCCACGGGCTGACGATGGCGGCGCTGGGCGCATACAGCGCGCCAACGACAGTGGGGGCCAGATTCGGTTCCATGGCAAGCGTTTCCTCTGCGGAAAGCAGCCGGATGCCCGGCACGCCGTTGGCGATGCCGTTCTCATACAGTTTCTGCAGGTGGGGCAGCTCTTCCGGGCTGAGGGCCAGCACCAGACTGCCGCACTGCAGGTACGGCACATCCAGCCGGGCGCAGATCTCCTTGGCCAGTGCGGACCCCTCCACGTTGAGCCGCGCCATCCGGGTGCCCGGTTCGGGGTCGTAGCCAGCGTGCAGAATGGCACTGTTGGCCTTGGTGGTGCAGTCTGCCACGTCATTTTCAGCCTCGAAAATGGCGGTCTGCAGCGGGTAATGGGACAGCTCATAGGCGGCTGCCGCACCAATGACACCGCAGCCGATAATTGCTACATCCAGCATAAAAACCTCCTGATCGCTCCGTTTGCCGAATAAAAGAAAAAGAGCAGGACAAACAAAAGGGCCTTTCGACTCTCCCCTTGCTTGTTCTGCTCGATCCTCTGAACAAACTTTTATTGTCTTTATGATAATGCGATCTGCACAAGATGTCAAGCTTTTGTTGAAAATTTAAAGCTCATTTTTACCTGTGCGGCTTTTTCCTGCTCTTTGCGGGCGCGGAGGCTTTTGGCAGAGCACGGCCTGCTGCAGCATGGCCTGCAGCGCTGCGCCCGGCCACAAGGCCGGAGCCGAACGCCCAGTGCAGGTTAAAACCGCCGCAGCTGCCTGCGCAGTCCAGCGTTTCGCCCACAAAGTAAAGGCCCGGACAGCCCTTGAACTGGAAGTGCTGATCCACCTCCCGCAGGGCCAGCCCGCCGCCGGTGGTCTGGGCCTGCTTCCAGCTGCAGGGGGTCAGCCCCTCAAAGCGCCAGTGCTTGGCGGTGTGGGCCAGCTTCTGCCACTGTGCGGCGGTGAGCACGGCAGGCGCGTCGCTGTCCTGCAGCCCGGCGGCAGACCACACAGTACAGCCCAGCTTCTGGTTCAGCAGGCCCAGCCAGAAGTCAGCGGCGCTGCCCCCTGCCGTCTGGGCGGCGTGGGCCGCAAACAGGCTGGCAAGTGCGGTTTCGTCCACTGCCGGGAAGAGGTCCAGCTCCACAGCAGGAGCCTTGGGGCCGCGGCCCGGGGCCAGCAGGCCGGACAGCTGCATGATGCAGATGCCGGAAAGGCCGTAATCGGTGAACTGTACCTCGCCGTTCTCGCAGGCAAGCACATGGGTACCGTCCAGCAGGGATGCTGCTGCCTTGGCACGGATGCCAGCCAGCGCTTTGCGGGGCTTTGCGCACTGCAGGGCGGTCAGGCAGGGGTACAGCGGCTCCACCCTGCCGCCGCACTGGGCGGCGAACCGGGTGCCAAAGCCGTCGGTGCCGAACTGCGGCCCTGCCTCGCCGCCCATGGCGCAGATGACGGCATCGGCGCGCAGGGTCTCGGTGCTGCCCTCTGCCGTCTCGAACTGCACGGCGTAGCCGCTGCGGCTCTGGCTCAGGGTGCGCACGGTGCAGCCGGTGCGCAGCTGCACATGGTGCTGCGCAAGGTGATGCTCCAGCAGGGCCAGCACGTCCGCCGCCTGATTGGAGTACGGATACACCCGGCCCGCCTCGTCGGTGCGGGTGTAAAGCCCCAGCGCACGGAACCAGCGCAGCGGGTCGGCGGTATTTACGGCATCCAGCAGCGGACGAAGTGCTGCCGGGTCGGCAGTGAAATACAGCTCCGGTGCAATGCCGGTGTTATCCAGATTGCAGCGGCCATTGCCGGTGGCAAGCAGCTTTTTGCCCGGCTTCGGGTTGCGCTCCAGCACAATGACCTGTGCAGCGGGGGCACTTTGTGCCGCCGCCAGCGCGGCTGCAAGACCGGCGGCACCGCCGCCCAGAATGAGGATGTTCGGCATCCGGACACCTGCCTTTCTCAGTAGAATTTTAGGATCTGTCTTCATAAGCGGGGTGCTGTGCTTATGAAAACGGCTTTTTGTATCATTGTAGCAGAACCCTGCCGGAAACGCAACGAAGAGGCAGCTTTCCGTGCAGGTCTTTTTGCGCGGGGGGCAGCAGGTATAAATGGCCCGGCCTGACAGATACTAGTGCTGCAGGCATTTTTAAGGAAACGGAGGAGCAAAAACATGAAAGCAACAGGAATCGTGCGCCGCATCGACGAGCTGGGCCGGGTGGTGATCCCCAAGGAGATCCGCCGCACCCAGCGCATCCGCCGCGGCGACCCGCTGGAGATCTTCACCACGGGCGACGGCGAGGTGATCTTTAAAAAGTATTCGCCCATTGGCGAGATGAACGCAGTAGCGGCCCAGTATACCGAGGTGCTCAGCAAAAGCTTTGCGCTGACCGCACTGGTGGCCGACCGCGACCGCATCCTTACGGTGAGCGGCAGCGGGCGGCGGGAGCTGGCCGACCGCAGCATCAGCCAGCCGCTGGAAAAGCTGATGGATGGCCGCAGGTTGTACCAGAGCGAGGGCATTGCCGAAAAGTGCATCCTGCCCTGCGAGGGCTCGCCCCGAGCAGTGCTGTGCGCCGCACCCATCATTGCGGCGGGCGATGTGACCGGCGTGGTGGCCCTGCTGACCGAAGACCGCACGGCCACGCCGGATGCCGCCCAGCTCAAGGCCGTGAATGTGGCAGCGGCATTTCTGGCAAGGCAGATGGAAGAGTAAAGAACATGCCGGAGCGCTTTCCTTATAATAAGGAGGGCGCTTTCTTCGTTTATGACAGAATTATGAATCTTTTAAAACATTTTTCCAAGGGGCTTGACAGCACCGGAAAATTGGCTATAATGGTCTTAGCACTCAGGAACAAGGAGTGCTAAACAAACAAAGCAAACGCAAAAAGGAGGCAGGCGCTATGACGATGGATGCACGCAAGCAGCGAGTCTTGCAGGCGATCGTGGCGCTGTATGGTCTCGAAGGTGAGCCTGTTGGCAGCAGCGTGCTGGCAAACTACTTTGACATGGCGGTTTCCAGCGCAACGCTTCGCAATGAGATGGCGGCGCTGACAAAGCTGGGTCTGCTGGAGCAGCCCCACACCAGCGCGGGCCGTGTGCCCAGCGCCAAGGGCTACCGTTACTACCTTGATAATCTGCTGACCGACGATCAGCCGCTGGATCGTGTGAGCCGCGCCCGTGTGGATGCGGTGTTCGCAAGCCTCGACCATGAGCCGGAAAAGCTGGCCGCAGGTGCCGCCAAGGCGCTGGCCGCCATCAGCGGCTGCACCGCCGCCATCAGCACCCCGTGCGCCGAGGATCTGTGCATCGCCCACTATGAAGTGGTTCAGGTGGGCCGCAGCGCAGCGGCTGTGCTGGCCGTTACCACGGCCGGTTACGTCCGCACCCGCGTGGCACGGGTGCGCACCGGCCTCTCCCGCGAGAATGCGGCGGCGCTTGCCGCATTGCTGAACCGCAACCTTACCTTTGTAGCGCCGGTGGATCTTTCCACCCGGCTGCTGGCAGAGCTGTGCAGCCAGATCGACCCGGAGCTGGTGCCCGTTATCAGTGCAGCGGCTGCCATCCTGCAGGATTCCGTCAAGCCCCACGTATTTCTGGGCGGCGAGCAGTACCTGCTGGACTGGCCTCAGCTGGACGGCAAGGTGGGCGACATCCTCACACTGCTGAACGACGAGGAGCAGGCCGCTGGCCTGATCGCACCTCCGGCAGAACGCAGTGAGAGCGTGCTGCTGGGCGAGGATCTGGAACCGCAGATCCCGGGCCTGTGCATCGTGAGCGACCGGTATCTGGTGGGCGGAGGCCTGTGGGGCTCCATTGCATTGATCGGTCCCACCCGGATGCCCTTCCAGAAACTGATGCCGCTGCTGCATTACTTTGCAGACCAGCTGGGCGAGGGCATGAGCGGCAAACGAAAAGACACCCCGCAGGCTGCCGTACCGCGGCGGACTGTGATCTATAAGGAGGATCTGGAATGAGCGAAGAAGCAAAAAAGACGGCTCCGGCTCAGGAAGCTGAGCAGCCCGAAACGGCTCCCGAGGAGAAGGCCCAGCAGGCAGCACCCGAACAGGAACCTGCTGCCGAAGCTGCCGACCCGAAGGATGACAAGAAGAAGGATGGCGGCTGGTTCAACAAGAAGGCCCGTGAGCTGGAAGCCGTAAAGGCAAAGCTGGACGCTGCCGAAGCCAACGCTGCACAGGCCAAAGACCAGCTGCTGCGCATGGCGGCGGAGTACGAGAACTACCGCAAGCGCTCCACCCGCGAAGCCGACCAGAAGTTCAACGATGGCATTTCCTTTGCGGTGAACCAGATCATTCCCATTCTGGATACGCTGGAGATGGCAGCCAACGCCCCCACCACCGACGAGAACTACAAAAAGGGCGTGACCATGACGCTGGACAAGGCCGCCAAGGCGCTGGATGCCCTCCATGTGGAGGAGATCGAGGCGCTGGGCAAGCCCTTTGACCCCAACTTCATGAACGCAGTGCAGCAGATCCCCGCCCCGGACGGACAGGAGAGCGGCACCGTCATCACGGTCTACCAGAAGGGCTACAAGCTGGGCGATAAGATCGTCCGCCATGCGACCGTTGTAGTGGCCGAATAACAAAGCAGAAACCCGAAAGGGTTTTGAATATAACATCCGCTTACAAACATTTGAGCATCACATAAACAATAAGAGTTGTTCTTTCGAGAGGAGTTTTCATTATGAGTAAGATCATTGGTATCGACCTTGGTACTACCAACAGCTGCGTGGCTGTCATGGAGGGCGGCGAGCCCGTTGTTATCGCAAACTCTGAGGGTGCACGCACCACCCCGTCTGTGGTGGGCTTCACCAAGACCGGCGACCGTCTGGTGGGTCAGGTGGCAAAGCGTCAGGCCATCACCAACCCTGAGAACACCGTTGCTTCCATCAAGCGCTTCATGGGCACCGACCACAAGGTGACCCTGAACGGCAAGGAATACACTCCCCAGCAGGTCAGCGCTATGATCCTGCAGAAGCTGAAGGCGGATGCCGAGGCTTATCTGGGCGAGCCTGTTACCGAGGCTGTCATCACCGTGCCTGCCTACTTCAACGACAGCCAGCGTCAGGCTACCAAGGACGCAGGCACCATTGCAGGCCTGAACGTCAAGCGTATCATCAACGAGCCTACTGCCGCTTCTCTGGCATATGGCATCGATAAGGAAGAAGACCAGAAGATCATGGTCTACGATCTGGGCGGCGGCACCTTCGATGTGTCCATCATCGAGATGGGCGACGGCGTTACCGAGGTTCTGGCCACCAACGGTGATACCCATCTGGGCGGCGATGACTTCGATGAGCGCATCATCAACTGGATGGCAGATGCCTTCCAGACCGAGAACGGCATCGACCTGCGCAAGGACAAGATGGCTGCGCAGCGTTTGAAGGAAGCTGCCGAGAAGGCAAAGATCGAGCTGTCCAGCGCAATGAGCAGCCAGATCAACCTGCCCTTCATCACTGCCGATGCTACCGGCCCCAAGCACTTGGATATGACCCTGACCCGCGCAAAGTTCAACGAGCTGACCGCTGATCTGGTCGATCGCACCATGGGCCCCGTCCGCAAGGCTCTGCAGGATGCAGGCCTGCGTCCCTCTGACCTGAAGAAGGTCCTGATGGTCGGTGGTTCCACCCGTATCCCCGCTGTCTACGATGCAGTCAAGAAGGAACTGAACTGCGAGCCCTTCAAGGGCATCAACCCCGATGAGTGCGTGGCTGTGGGCGCTGCCATTCAGGGCGGCGTGCTGCAGGGCGATGTGAAGGGCCTGCTGCTGCTGGATGTCACCCCGCTGAGCCTGGGCATTGAGACTCTGGGCGGCGTGTGCACCAAGATCATCGACCGCAATACCACCATCCCCACCCACAAGAGTCAGGTGTTCTCCACCGCTGCAGACAACCAGCCCTCTGTTGAGGTCAACGTTCTGCAGGGCGAGCGTGAGTTCGCACGCGACAACAAGAGCCTGGGTGTCTTCCATCTGGACGGCATCGCTCCGGCTCCCCGTGGTGTGCCTCAGATCGAAGTTACCTTCGATATCGATGCAAACGGCATCGTGAAGGTCAGCGCAAAGGATCTGGGCACCGGCAAGGAGCAGAACATCACCATTACTGCTTCCACCAACATGTCCAAGGAGGACATCGACAAGGCTGTGAAGGAAGCTGAGCAGTTTGCTGCCGACGATAAGAAGAAGCGTGAAGAGGTCGATATCCGCAACGGTGCCGACCAGATGGTGTTCCAGACCGAGAAGATGCTGAAGGAGAACGGCGACAAGCTGCCCGCCGACGTGAAGAGCGAGGCCGAGAGCAAGCTGGCCGACCTGAAGACCGCTGTTCAGTCCGGCAACGTGGACGACATCAAGGCAAAGCAGGAAGCTCTGAGCCAGGTGTTCGAGAAGATGTATCAGGCAGCCGCTGCCGCACAGCAGGCCGCCGGTGCACAGCCCGGCCCCGACGCAGGTGCAAACAACCAGCAGAAGCCGGGTGATGACGGCGTTGTGGATGCCGACTTCAAGGAAGTCTGATAAAAAACACAGCAGTGTGTGCCCGGCCAAACCGGCGGACGCACGCGTGGAATAGCAAAAGCCGCTCCGGTTTTGCCGGAGCGGCTCTTGCTGGTTATAGAGCGAGGAACCAACCGGGGCGTTTCCCGGATCAAACGTTCCCGGAGAGGTGAGTGGATATGGCACAGGAAAAGCGTGATTACTACGAAGTGCTGGGGGTATCCAAGACTGCGACCGATGCCGAGATCAAAAAGGCATACCGCAAGCTTGCAATGAAATACCACCCGGACTATAACCCCGGCGATAAGGATGCCGAGGAAAAGTTCAAGGAAGTAAACGAAGCAAACGAGGTGCTTTCGGACCCGAAGAAGCGCCAGCTGTACGACCAGTACGGCTTTGCAGGTGTTGACCCTGCCTATGCAGCACAGAACGGCGGCGGCCCCGGTGCGGGCGGCTTTGGCGGTTTTGGCGGCGACGGCGTGGATCTGGGTGACATTTTCGGCGATATCTTTGGCGGCGGCTTCGGCGGCTTTGGCGGTTCGTCCCGTCAGGCGAACCCCAACGCACCGCGCAAGGGTCAGGATATCCGCGTGCGCATCACCCTGAGCTTTGACGAGGCCGTGCACGGCTGCAAGAAGAACATCACCATCACCCGCCAGCAGGAGTGCACCGAGTGCCACGGCAGCGGCTGTGCCGCCGGTTCCAGCCCCGAGACCTGCCCGGACTGTGGCGGCCGCGGCTTCGTGATCCGTCAGCAGCGCACCCCCTTTGGTGTGATGCAGACCCAGCAGCCCTGCTCCCGCTGTGGCGGCAAGGGCAAGCTGGTCAAGAATCCCTGCAAGGTCTGCCATGGCAGCGGCAAGGTGGCTGCTAAAAAGACGCTGGAGGTGTCCATCCCCATGGGCATCGACGACGACCAGAGCTTTGCACTGCGCGGCATGGGCGATGCCGGTGCAAACGGCGGTCCCTCCGGTGATGTGATCGTCATGGTCACGGTGCGCCCCAGCGAGGTGTTCCAGCGCGACGGCTACGATGTGTGGGTCACCGTGCCCATCACTTACAGTCAGGCTGTGCTGGGCGACACCGTGCAGGTGCCCTCCATTGACGGCAAGGTGGAGTACACCGTGCCCGAGGGCACCCAGAGCGGCACCACCTTCCGCCTGCGCGGCAAGGGCATCCAGTACCTGAATGGCCGCGGCCGCGGTGATATGTATGTCAAGTGCGAGGTGGAGATCCCCAAGAAGCTGAACAAGACCCAGCGGGAGGCCCTGAAGAAGTTCGAGGGCACCCTGAAAGAAGAAAACTACGAAAAGCGCAAAGGCTTCTTCAAAAAGCTGAAGGACATGTTCAACAACTGAAACTGAAAACCGCATAACATAAAAGCGGCGGCACTTCCCAAACGGGAGGTGCCGCCGCTTTTGCTTTTTCAGAACAGAGACCGGGACTTAGTTGCCGAAGATCAACAGGGCGTTGGGCACAAGGCCGATGATGGTTGCGCAGGAACCAATGAACCAGAAGCTGCAGCCGATGTCATGGATGGTGTTCGTGGGGCTTTTTTCAGCATGGGCAACCAGAGCGTTCATGCCGTTTTCCACCCAGTTGGAGTTGATATTTGCCTTGCGGTAATCGTGGATGGCAGAAACAGCCTTGTACCAGCCGTACAGCGGGAACCATGCCATGGCGGCTTCCACAACACCTACGCCGCCCTCGGTGTAGGTCATTTCTTCGCAGGACAAAACATTGTATGCAGCAGGATAAGTAATGGCGTTCGTCATAAAGCAAAACTCCTTTTTTAGGTTTGATAAAAAAAGCGGCGGCTCTTCCGTTGAAGAGCCGCCGCAAAAAGCCCTTTGGTGTACTCCTGAAAATTAGAAGTAGATGATGCCCAGAGACATAACGGCAGAAAGGCCAAAGCTGCTGATGGTCGATGCAGCATTCCAGAAGATCATGCCGGCATGGTAGAAGGTGTTGGTCACATTGCCCTTGCAGTCGGCTTTGATATCGCTCCAGACGTTGGATGCCCAGTTGTCGTGATCCTTCTTGCGTGCTTCACGGCAGGTGTTGATGCCGATAACCGTAGCGTAGCCGGGCCACAGCCATGCAGCGACAGCCTGACCGACGGTAGCACCGCCTTCGGTGTAGGTCATTTCTTCGCAGGACAGAACGTTGTAGGAAGCAGGCATCATGATTTTGTTTTCCATAATAACACTCCTTTGAATCAAAGCTATCCAGACAGTGCAAGATCGCACTGTTTAAAACCCAAAAATAAACCGGGATATGCGCTTGGAGATCGTTCTCATAAAGCAGGGCGCGCCGCCGCATGACGCGAGTAGTTGCTTGCAGGAAAAGGAAAGCAGTGCTGTTCTCTGCAGGCAAAAGACCGTTCAGACGGTATACAGTGCTCAGGCAGCCGATTTCTTATTTCTGCTTGATGAAAAGCCCGCGGCCCTCTCTGGCGGAAAAGGCCGCGGGTAAAGGGGTCTTTGGTCTCTCCGGACGGATCTTATGAGCAGGGTCAGAGCAGGACGATGGCAGCATTGACCAGAAAACCAACGCCGGTAGCGCTGGTCGCGGTGACCCAGACGATGCGTCCCAGATCACGCAGCATGTTCTGCGCACTGGAATCCATATCGCGGCTCAGAGCATCCAGACCGGTATCCAGCCAGTCGTTGGGGTGGCTCTTGCGGTAGTTGCGCATGGCGGTAACACCCATGTACCAGCCAATGGGCGGAATCCAGTTCAGCAGAGCTTCCGTAAAGGTAGCACCGCCCTCGGTGTAGGTCATCTCTTCGCAGGACAGAACGTTGTAGGAAGCAGGCATCATGATCTTGTTTTCCATAATAACACTCCTTTGAATCAAAGATCGTATCAGCACATTCTATGCACTGTTCACACCAGATCGAACCATCGATGAAGAGCAACTGCTCTATATCGCCATTGTACAACACCCGTTGATTTTTTGCAAGGGGTGAATGGGCAGAGTGCGCAAAAACTGGAGAGACTTCCGAAAAGAACTAGAAAAATTTGTGAAAAAAGACTGCAATAATTTGACATAAAACAACAGCGCCCTTTCCTTTGCGGAAAAGGCGCTGCCATGTTTACCCGGCCACACCGGCACGGTAGAGGTACGGGTCGCTCTTGAAGCTGTCAAAGCTGTACAGCACCAGGATCTGGTCATAATCGTTATCCGCGATCAGCTGATCCAGACCGTAGTTGTAGTTGCGGAAGTCCACCACATCGATCTGGGCGTAGTTTGCCGTCAGATACGGTGCAAAGCAGTTGGCGTAGCTGTCCTTGATGACCAGAATGCGCCCGGTACCGTCGCCCTCAATGCGGCTCAGGCCGTTGTTGCCATGCAGGAACATGGCGTACTTATCGTACACGTTCAGCTTGTCCGTGTCGTACAGGCCGGTGGTCTGGCCGTCTGCGGGCTGGCCTGCAGCGGTGACATTATAGATGGTCAGGCTGTTCGGCAGGTCGTAGTAGGTGATAGTATCCGGTACGGCATTCCATGTGCGTGCCTTGGAGTAGTGGGTGCCGTAGAAATTTTCGGCGGTCAGAGCCGTGTGCGCGGCGGGGTCGAAGGGGGTCAGGCCCAGCGTACTGCACAGCTGCTGGTAGGCGTAGTATGCGCCAAGGCTCGTCCAGTGATGGTCGGTGCGGTAGTAGATATATTCGTCCTTGTGTTCGGCAAGGGTCTGCCGCACATCCACAAAGCGCCCTCCGGCGGCCTGTACGGCGGCGGAAAGCTGGTCGAGATAGGCATCCTCATCCAGCAGCGGCGCGTTTGCAGGCACGTTTTCCGGGTAAATGACCGATGCTGCCGGGGCCAGAAGCACATCCACCTTACCCGGGTGGCGCTGGCACAGTGCTTCCACAGCGGCGGTGTTCTTGGGCAGGGTGCGGTTCTCGCTGTCCAGCAGGCTGAAGGTGCGGGGGAACATCATGTGCTCTTTGCCCAGCAGGATGCCGCCGTTCTGCTCCTTCTGCAGCAGGGTGGTCTCCACTACGCTCTGCAGGCTGATCCACTCATCGCGGCCGAACACCTGATCCTTCACGTACTTTGTGTAGGCGGTAAAGTAGCTGTTCAGCCCCTTGGCGGAAAGCTGGGTCAGCGCCGGGCGCTGGGAAAGGGTGGTGTTTTCCATCTCGCTGTAGGCGCGGTCCGGTGTAATAAGGTCCAGTGCGAACAGACCAATAAAGAACAGGCTGAACACCACCAGCACCGGGTAGTGCAGGAGCGAGGAAGATTTTTTGGAATGCTTGTCCATCTTCACGCCTCCTTAAAAGTTGAAATAGAGGAACGGGCTGTTGGTACTGCCCACCACATAGGCGGTGGAGACCACCAGCAGCGCCAGAATGGCGGCACAGCGGGTGACGGCATTCTTTTTGAGCAGGTTCCAAATCTTTTCAATGAGCGGGGTGCAGCAGAGGATGCTGACCACCAGCAGCACACCGTAGTTGCGCAGGAAGTACAGCGGCGAAACACCGCCGGAAGGAACGAACAGCTTGTGGAACAGCAGACCGAAGCTTACGCCCGTATCGTTGCCCACGAACATGGCCCAGCCCACCACCACGAGGAACAGGGTGTAGATGTGGGGCCACACTCTGCCCTTTTGCAGGTGGGGCAGCAGGAACAGCTTTTCTACAGCCAGCAGCACAAAGTAGTACAGGCCCCAGCAGATAAAGTTCCAGTTCGCGCCGTGCCAGATGCCGGTGAGCAGCTCCACCACGAACAGGTTGAAGATCTGGCGCTTCAGGCCCTTGCGGTTGCCGCCGAGAGGGATATACACATACTCCCGGAACCAGCCGGAAAGGGTCATGTGCCAGCGCCGCCAGAACTCGGTGATGGATGCGGAGATATAAGGGTAGTTGAAGTTTGCGGGGAAGTCGAAGCCCAGCATCTTGCCCATGCCAATGCCCATCATGGAGTAGCCGGAAAAGTCAAAGTAGAGCTGCAGGCTGTAGGCGATGATGCCCAGCCACACCAGCGGGGTGGATGCATTGGCAAGGCCCACAAAGGTGGTGGAAGGGCTGTCCGCAACGCCGATGATGTCTGTCCACAAAGCACCGATGGCATCCGCCAGCAGCACCTTTTTGGCAAGGCCAAAGGTGAACAGGGTCATGCCCTCTTCGAGCTGCTGCAGGCTGTAGCGGTGCCGGTATACGTGCAGCTGGTTCGAGACATCGCGGTATTTCACGATGGGGCCGGCGATCAGCTGGGGGAACATGACCACATAGGCACCAAAGTCGATGATATTACGCTCTGCCTTTACATCCCGGCGGTAAACATCGATGGAGTAGGAAAGGGTCTGGAAGGTGTAAAAGCTGATGCCCAGCGGCAGAGTGCCAATGCCCTGGATCTCGGCAAAGGCGGTGCCCAGCAGGGCGTTTGCGCTGCGCAGCACAAAGTTTGCGTATTTGAAGTAGAACAGCATCCCAAGGCTGCCAATGAGGGCCACCAGCAGAAATGTCCTGCGCAGGGCCGGCTTTTGGTCGAAGTGCTCGATGCACAGGCCGCTGATGTAGTTGATGAGGATGAGGGCCACCATGACCGGGAAAAACCGTACCTCGCCCCAGCAGTAGAACACCAGACTGCAGAGGAACAGCACGGTGTTCTTGAGCTTTGCGGGCGCAAGGTAATACAGCGCCAGCGTGATGGGCAGAAACCGAAACAGAAAGATGATGGTGCTGAAAACCAAAGCGTCAGCCTCCTTTTAGCCGAAAAAAGCCGATGCCGCAAATGGCACCGGCCTTGGGTGGATCCAGATTCAGTCTGCCAGTGCGCTGTCCACGGCGCTGTCCAGATCGGCAGTGCACTCGTTGGATGCGATCACCATGACAATGGTGTTGCCCTTGAAGGCGATGACAGCGTTCTCCACGTTATCCTGCGCCTGAGCAAACTCGGCGTAGTTGCCGTAGAAGGCCACCTGATCCTGCTGGTAGGAAGCCAGCTGGTTGGCTACGTCCTCGGCCTTGCCGTCGGCAGCTTCGAGCACCAGCACCAGACCGGCATCGCCGTTGTCGTTGCTCTTCACGCCCTTGTAGCTCACCACATCCTCAGCCTGCAGGCCGAAATCGTACTCAATGTTCATGGCTGCGATCTCGAACTGGTTGGAGATGGGGTCGGCTTCCAGCAGAGCATTGAAAACACCGTCCAGTGCATCAGAGCCGTTCTCGGCAGCATTGTCCACAGCAGCGGATGCGGCGGCGCTGGAAGCGGGAGATTCCGCAGCAGCGGTGGAAACGGAGGAGGGAGCGGCCGAAGAGCTGGCGGAACCGCCGCAGCCGGTAAGAGCGACAGCAGCCAGCGCGCCGGTGAGAGCAATTGTAAAGATTTTTGTGCGATTTATCATAAAATATTCCTTCTTTTGTTCAAAACATTTTTGCAGCTGCCCAAAGCGGTCCTGCATCAGGGCAGACTATTGTTATCTTACCATAACTGTGTGCAAAATGCAACGAAAAGCCCCTCGGTTTTACGGATTTTTAACCGGTGATCTTCTCCCCTGCAGCAAGCTTCTGCAGCACGGCAACGGCATCCTCAAAGCACAGGCCGCTCTGCTGGATCAGGGCCGCATTTTCCGGCCCCACATAGCGCCAGTGCCACGGCTCGTAGGTGATCTCGGTAACGGCTTCTGCGTTTTTGGGGTACCGCAGGATGAAGCCGTATTCCACGGCATGGGCGCTCAGCCAGCGGAAGGCCTCGGTGTTTTCAAAGCCCTCGGTCAGGTCGGTGTGCTCCGGGCTGTTCAGGTCGGCAGCAAGGCCGCAGTTGTGCTCCGAGTAGCCCGGCGGGTTCACGATATTTGCCGCCTGCTTTTTCGCCTCGGCTTCGCTCAGGCCCTTATTGCGGAAATACTGGGTCTTTTGGTCGTAGAGGTTCTTCTGGTAGTCCACGCTGCGGTAGCCGCTCTGCATCCAGATGGTCACGCCGTCCTTTGCGGCGGCGGCCTGCATGGCGAGGAACGCATCGGCGGCTTCGGTCTGCAGGGTCTTGTTCACAGCGGTGGCCGAGCCGCACGCCTTGGTGGTAAAGGTATGATCGTCCGGCATTTTGTTCGTGTGGTTCACCAGCACCATGCGGGGATCATCCAGAATGGCCTGCGCCTGCCGGGCGGTCAGCAGACTGCTTTCTGCCTCTGATGCTGCCGAGGCGCTGGATGTGGAAGTTGCCGAGGCGGCAGGCACAGCGGAACGGCTGTGCAGCACGAACGAGGCCCCGCCCACGGCAATGCAGGCCACGACGGTAACGGTGAACACGCGCCGCACGGCGGGCCGCAGATGGCGGCGGTGATGAGGATGGACAGACAGGTTCATCTGGAATACCTTCTTTCCGGTGGATGTGCATAGAGTTTGCTTCCTATGGGCAAGATATGCCCGGAGGGAAAACAATATGAAAATGACAGCACAGGAATATGCGCGCCGGGTGCGGCGCATCGGGCCGCACTCGCCCTTGGGGCTGGACTGCCTGTGGGCTTTTGGCGTGGGCGGCGGCATCTGCCTGCTGGGCGAAGTGCTGCGCCAGAGCTATCTTGCCATGGGCGTGGAAGCCGACCTTGCCGGCACCCTGACCAGCTGCAGCCTGATCGTGCTCTCAGCGGTGCTTACCACGCTGGGCTGGTACCAGAAGCTGGCCGCAAAGGCCGGGGCCGGGTCGCTGGTGCCCATCACAGGCTTTGCCAATGCGGTGGTCAGCGCGGCCATCGAGTTCAAGGCCGAGGGCCGGGTGCTGGGTACCGGGGCCAAGATGTTCACCATTGCCGGGCCGGTGGTCGTGTACGGCACGCTGGCGGCGGTGGTGTACGGCGCGGTGCTGTGGGTGCTGGGCATGGCGGGTGTGCCTGTGCTGTCATAAACACGGGCAAGTGTGCCATAAGATTGCAGCATGATGTTATTATACAACATTTTATGGAACGTTTTTCATCTATTTTCCACGAAGGAGAAATTTTGCCTATGACGGTCCGGTGCGGGGATACCCTGCTGTTCCAGACACTGCCGGTGATCGCTGCGGGTGCAGCGGTGGGCGGCAAAAAAGAGAGCGAAGGCCCGCTGGCGGCAGAGTTCGACGAGCTGAGCGCAGACAACCGCTTTGGCCAGTCCAGCTGGGAAGCTGCGGAAAAATACCTGCAGCTGCGCGCCGCGCGGCTGTGCCTGCAAAAGGCGGCGCTTCCGCAGGAAAAGGTGCAGCTGGCCCTTGCCGGGGATCTGCAGGCCCAGTGCACGGCATCCAGCTATGCCATGCGGGAGCTGGGCGTGCCCTTTGCCGGGCTGTTCGGGGCCTGCAGCACCATGGCCGAGGGCCTTGCGCTGGGCGCTGCTCTGTGCGAGGGCGGTGCTGCGCGCAATCTGCTGGCCATGGCTTCCAGCCACTTCTGCGCGGCAGAGCGGCAGTTCCGTACGCCGCTGAGCTACGGCGCGGTGCGCACGCCCACGGCCCAGTGGACTGCTACCGCTGCCGGATGCTGCCTTTTGCAGCCGCAGGGCGAAGGCGTTGGCATTGCCGCTGCCACCTTTGGCCGTGTGCAGGATTATCAGGTAAAGGACATCAACAATATGGGGGCTGCCATGGCCCCGGCAGCGGCTTCCACCCTGCTGCACTATTTTAAGGATACCGGCACCGAACCGCAGGAGTTCGACTGCATCTATACCGGCGACCTTGGGCAGGTGGGCAGTCAGCTGCTGCGGGAGCTGCTGGCCGCAGAAGGCTTGCTGATCAAAAACCATGTGGACTGCGGGTGCATCCTGTTCGACGCAAACGAGCAGAGCGTAAAGAGCGGCGGCTCCGGCCCGGGCTGCTGCGCGGTGGTGCTGTGCGGGCACATCCTGCCGCGCCTGCGCCGGGGCAGCCAGAAGCGGGTGCTGTTCACAGCCACCGGGGCCCTGATGAGCCAGACCACCTTTTTGCAGAAGGAGACCATCCCGGCGGTGGCGCATCTGGTGGAGCTGCGTGCGCCGGAAAAGGAGAAGTAAGATGAACTATTTCTGGGCTTTCTGTGTGGGCGGGGCCATCTGCGTGGCGGGACAGCTGCTCATCGACCTGACCGGCCTGACCCCGGCCCGCATCCTGACCGGATATGTGGTGGCGGGCGTGGTGCTTTCGGCCATTGGGTGGTATGCCCCGCTGGCCGAGTTTGCCGGGTGCGGGGCCACGGTTCCCCTGCTGGGCTTCGGCCATCTGCTGGCAAAGGGCGTGCGCACCGCGCTGCAGGAAGAAGGTGCTGTGGGCATCCTCACCGGCGGGATGACCGCCGCTGCGGCCGGTGTTACCACCAGCCTTGTGTGCGGCGTGGTGTGCAGCTGGGTGGGCAAAAGTCACGACCAGAACTGAAGAAGAAATACACAAGAACATTGTCACGTTGTCTGCCACCCTTCGCCCTGTTTTTCCACCGCACTGCGGTAAACTGTGCAAAACAGGAGGTGATGCGGATGAAGCACCGCTGGACGACCCTTTTATGGGAGCTTTGGGCTGCACAGGCCTTGTGCGCGGTGGCAGCCCTGCCGCCGGGCAGTGCGTTCCATACATGCCCGGCACTGGCGCTGCCGGGGCTGGCCCTTGCGGCGGCGGTGCCCACGGCATGGGCTGCGTGGGCGCTGCTGGCCGAGCCGCCCGACGGCCTGCCGCCGGAGCAGCTTCTGGAGCAGGCATCGGGGTTCGATTTTGCCACCCTGTGCGATTTTGAGCGGCCTGCTGCCGTGCCCTGAAAAGCGGGCAAAACAAAAACCCCTGTGCCGGGAACCCGGTACAGAGGTTTTGTTCGTCAATCAGAAAGCGATCAAGCGTTCTTGTTAGCACGCTTTGCCATACGGCTGATCTTGCGGCTGGCGGTGTTCTTTTTGATGACACCCTTAGCGCGAGCCTTGTCGATCGCGGAAACAGCAGCCAGGACGGTTGCGTCCTTGTCAGCGGCATTCGCATCGATGGCAGCGTCTGCCTTCTTGACGACTGTTTTCAGGTTGGTCTTAATGGCCTTGTTGTGAGCCTGCTCTGCAGCAGCCTGCACGACGCGGTCCTTCTGAGATTTGATGTTAGGCATTCGTTCCACCTCCTTGGCTACCTATAACAGCGCACCCTATGATACCATATTTCGCGTACCAGCGCAAGCGTTTTTTTGATTTTTGTTTAGAAAAGTTTTATTTTTTCCATACTTTCTGCGTGCAGAGGGGGCATTTGGCCCCAAAACAGGCAGGAGGAGCAGAAAAATGCGTTTTACCGATATGGCAGACGAGATGTTTGGTGCAGCACAGGGGGCGCTGCCTGCCGGGGTAAGGCTTGCCACAGCAAAGCGCGGCGGGGTCACAATAACGCGGGTGGAGATCGCGCGCGAAGGGCTGGCGAAGCCCCGCGGACGGTATGTCACGCTGGAAATGCCCAGCGTCAGCGTGCTGGACGAGCGGGACGCTGCGGTGATCGAGACCTGTGCGGCAGAACTGCGCGCCCTGCTGCCGCCGGAAGGGCCGGTGCTGGTGCTGGGCATCGGAAACCGGCGGGTCACGGCGGATGCCCTCGGCCCGCGCACGGCGCAGAAGATTTTAGTCACCATGGGGCCGCAGCACACGCTGCCGGTGCGCGGCATCCGGCCGGTGGCCGCCATTGCGCCGGGGGTGTCGGCCTCCACCGGGCTGACTCTGCGCCAGCTGGCCGGGGCCATGGTGGAAGCGGTGCGGCCGGCGGCCTTGATCTGCGTGGACAGCCTTTGCAGTGCCGAGGGCGCGCGGCTGGGCCGCAGCGTGCAGTTCTCCGACACCGGGCTGTACCCGGCGCAGGCGGATCATGCAAAGCATCTGGACGCGGCAGCGCTGGGCGTGCCGGTGATCGCGGCGGGCATCCCCACCTTGATGGATTCGGACGAAGGAGCAGATCTTGTGGTCACGCCCCGGGCGCTGGACAGCGTGATCGCCCACGGCTCGGCTCTTCTGGCCGGTGCCATCAACCGGGCCTTGCAGCCAAGGCTCAGCGTGGCGCAGCTGTTCTGGCTGGCGGGGTAACACCGGTGGGCCGGAAGGGAGGTTATTTTATGCGCAGCAAAGCACTGCCGCCCACCCGGGCGCAGGGGCATATCGTGCCGTTTCTGGAAGCGGCTGCTCTGTTTGCCGCACTGTGCATCTTTGCCCGCACGGCGGCACTGATGCTGGCTGCGGCCATTACTGCACCGCTGCCAATGGCCGAGACTCTTTTCTGGCTGGGGCGGCAGTCCGCACAGGAGCAGCCCGCATCATCTGTGCAGGTGGAAGCCGCACCGGACAGCACACCGGAAGCGGCGGCATCCTCTCTGCCGCAGGCCGTGCAGGCGCTGACCGGGAACATTGAGGACTACCTTGTGCCGCTGCTGGGCGAGGAAGCCCGCCCGGCGGATGCGGGTACTGTCATTGAAAAAAATTATCCGCAGGGCAGCGGCGAAAAGTACATTCCCTGCGGGGCGGGCAGCATCAAAAACAATACCCGGCAGACGGCGGCAGACATTGCGGCGGAGATCGAGAATCCGCTGCCCTTTGCCATTGAGCCGAACAGTCCAGACCCGCAGGTGCTGGTGATGCACACTCACGCTACCGAGGACTACCGCCTTTCGGCCGGGCTGTGGTTTGCCCCCGGCGATGGTGCCCGCAGCACCGACTGCAGCGTGAACATGTGCGCGGTGGGCCGTGTGGTGGCCGATACCCTCAATGCGGCGGGCATCAACACCCTGCACGACGAGACCCTGAACGACTACCCCAGCTACACCGGAAGCTATGCCAACAGCCGGGCCGTGGTGCAGCAGTATCTGGCCCGGTATCCCAGCATCAAGGTGGTGCTGGATGTCCACCGGGATGCCATCGAGACGGAAAGCGGCAGCCGCTATGCCCCGGTGTGCACGGTGGACGGGCGGCAGGCCGCACAGGTCATGATCATCTGCGGGTGCGACAACGGCACCACCGTTCAGCTGCCGGGCTGGCGGCAGAATCTGCGCTTTGCCGCTGCGTGGGAGCGCAGCATGGAAGGAATGTACCCCGGTTTTACCCGACCGGTGCTGTTCAGCTACCGGTTCTACAATCAGGATCTGACCACCGGCAGCCTGCTCATTGAGATCGGCGGGCACGGCAATAACCTGAACGAGGCTCTTTATGCCGGGCAGCTGGCGGCAAAGGGCCTTGCTGCCGCATTGCTGGGCGGTGCTTGACAAAACGCCGCCAAAGTGCTATTTTTTAAAGGTCAAATGCAAAGATCGGGAAAAGTAGCGCGGGCCGTCCGGCCCAGAGAGTGCGGCACAGCTGAGAGCCGCGCCCGCACGCCGCGTGAACGAACACCCGGGAGCAGCAAACTGAACATGGCAGCTGCCATTAGTAGGTGCGCCGCAGGCCCTGCGTTACAGGGGCAGCGCTTTTATTGAGCGCGTGAGCGACCGGACACTTCCGGTAATTCAGGTGGCACCGCGGACATTACAAGACAGCTTGTTCGCCCTGAACTTTCAGGGAGAACAAAGCTGTCTTTTCCATTTTATATCGAAAGGGAGAACAAACACTATGGAACGCACTGAGATCGTTTCGCTGTTCAAAAACACCCCCGCCGACGGCACCGAGATCACCGTCTGCGGCTGGGCAAAGAACATCCGCGACTCCAAGAACATCGGCTTCATCGCCCTGTCGGACGGCGGCTGCTTCAAGACCCTGCAGGTCGTGCTGGAAGCAGGCAAGCTGGCAAACTACGATGAGGTGATCCACACCGGTTTGTACAGCAGCCTGCGCGTCAAGGGCAAGCTGGTGCTCACCCCGCAGGCAAAGCAGCCCTTTGAGCTGAATGCCGACAGTGTGGAGATCCTGGGCGACTGCCCGGCGGACGAGTATCCGCTGCAGAAAAAGAAGATGAGCATGGAATATCTGCGCACCATGCCCACCCTGCGCCCCCGCACCAACACCTTCAACGCCGCTTTCCGCGTGCGCAGCGCCGCTGCCTACGCCATCCACAAGTTCTTCCAGGAGAACGGCTTCGTTTACTCTCACTCTCCGCTGCTCACCTCTTCCGACTGTGAGGGCGCAGGCGAGATGTTCCGCGTCACCACGCTGGATCTGGAGAATGTGCCCAAGAACGAGGACGGCACCGTGGATTACACCCAGGACTTTTTCGAGAAGCCGGTCAATCTGACCGTTTCCGGCCAGCTGGAAGCCGAAGCCATGGCCATGGCATTCGGCAAGGTGTACACCTTCGGCCCCACCTTCCGCGCCGAGAAGAGCTTTACCACCCGTCACGCCGCTGAGTTCTGGATGATCGAGCCGGAGATGGCCTTCTGCGACCTGAACGGCTACATGGACACCGCCGAGGCCATGACCAAGTACGTCATCCGCTACGTGCTGGACAACTGCCCGGATGAAATGGCCTTCTTCAACCAGTTCATCGACAAGGGCCTCATCGAGCGTCTGGAGCTGGTGGCAAACAGCGAGTTTGGCCGCATCAGCTACACCGAGGCCATCGAGATCCTGAAGAAGAACAACAAGAAGTTCCAGTTCCCTGTGGAGTGGGGCGTGGACATCCAGACCGAGCACGAGCGCTACCTGACCGAGGTGGTGTTCAAGAAGCCTGTGTTCGTCACCGACTACCCGAAGGAGATCAAGAGCTTCTACATGAAGCAGAACCCGGACGGCAAGACCGTGGCAGCCGCAGATATGCTGGTGCCCGGCATCGGCGAGCTGATCGGCGGCAGCCAGCGTGAAGAGAACTACGACAAGCTGGTGGCCCGCATGGACGAGCTGGGCATGGACAAGACCAACTACGATTGGTACCTGAACCTGCGCAAGTTCGGCGGCGTGGAGCACGCTGGCTACGGCTTGGGCTTCGAGCGCATGATCATGTACCTCACGGGCATCCAGAACATCCGTGACGTGCTGCCCTTCCCCCGCACTGCATACGGCTTCTGATAAGCGCGCATACTTTTACCGGGCTGCTGCACCTTGCGGCGGCCCGTTTTTTGATAAGGAGCACAAAACAAGTGGAAAACATTTCCTCTGCCCTGCTGGACTGGTTTTACAAAAACCACCGCATCCTGCCCTTCCGCACCGACCCCAGCCCCTACCATGTGTGGCTCAGCGAGATCATGCTGCAGCAGACCCGGGTCTCGGCGGCACTGCCCTACTACGAACGCTTTCTCGCCGCCCTGCCGGACATTCCGGCCCTTGCCGCCTGCGAAGAGGAAAAGCTGCACAAACTCTGGGAGGGTCTTGGCTACTACAGCCGGGTGCGCAACCTGCAAAAGGCTGCACGCATCGTCTGCGAGCAGTACGGCGGACAGCTGCCCGCCGACTATGATGCCCTGCGGGCCCTGCCCGGCATCGGGGACTACACGGCGGGAGCCGTTGCGTCCATCAGCTTCGGCATCCCGGTGCCCGCCGTGGATGGCAATGTGCTGCGGGTATTCTCCCGTTTGTACAACGACCCCGCTGCCGTCACGGAACCGGCAGTGAAAAAAGCGTTCACCGCCCGCGTGATGGAGCACCAGCCGCCGGATGCGCCCGGCGACTACAATCAGGCCCTTATGGAGCTGGGAGCGCTGGTCTGCGTGCCGAACGGTGCGCCCCTGTGCGAAAAATGCCCGCTCGCCCACCTGTGCGCCGCCCGTGCTGCGGGCACTGCATTGGAGCTGCCCCGCAAAGCAGCGCCCAAGCCCCGCAGACTGCAGCCTGTGACGCTGGCCCTGCTGGAAAGCCCGGCAGGTTTCCTTTTGCAGCAGCGGCCCCAAAAGGGCCTGCTTGCCGGGCTGTGGCAGCCGGTACTGTGGGAGGGTGAAGCCCTTGCAGCCGGAGAGGTCCTTGCCCGCCTGCAGGCCATGGGGCTGGATACCGGCACCGCCGCGCCGGAAGCGCTGCCCGCTGCAAAGCACATCTTCAGCCACATCGAGTGGCATATGAACGGCATCCTGCTGCATGTGCCCGCCCAAGATGCTCCGGCAGGCTGCGTCTGGGCAAGCCGGGAAGCCCTGCAGGCCGAGTATACGCTGCCCGGCGCGTTTAAGTCATATAAGAAGCTTATGGTATGAAATTTTGGCCTTTTTGACCTGAATGGTTGTAATTTTTGACAGGAACGGGTATAATAAAAGCCAACAAGCACTGGAATGAAAGCTGAAACATCGTTTCAACGAAAAAAGGAGTGTATTGAACCTATGAAGAAATCTTGTCTGGTCGCTGTGATCACTGTTCTGGCCGCTGTTGCCGGTGCCCTTGCTGCTGTTGCTGTTTACCTGCACCGCCGTGAGAAGGAGCTGGACGAGTACGAGCGTCTGCTGTTCGGCGAGGACGATGCTGCAACGGTAGAGCCGGAGGCTGCTGCCGAAGAGGCTGCCCCTGCAGAGGATGCTGCAGAATAAAAAACACGAACCGTAAACCTTCGGGCGCACCGGCAGTCTGCAAAAGGCTGTGCCGGTGCGCCCTTTTTGCTACATAGAAGGAGTGTATCATGAAGCGTTTTCTGCTCTGGCTCGTGGGTGTGGTGCTGGGCGTAGGCATCTTTCTGGGCGCGGTGATGGGCGTGAGCTATGCCTTTACCACCGAGGGCGGCTGCCCGGACAGCACCGCGCAGTTTGGCACCGAAGCGCTGGAACCCAACGGCTGGTGCTGGCAGGTGCCGCTCATCGGCGGAAAGCTCGATAAGGTGTTTGCCAGCCCCGCCACCCTCACGGTGCAGAAGCTGGGCACGCTGTACACGGCCCACCCGGCCATCACTCTGCCGGACTGGGCCAGCTACACCACCCTCACCATCCAGAACGCCTATGGCAGCATTGTATTTGTGGGCAGTGTGAGCGATTATCAAAGCTTTTTGTTCCCGACCAACGGCGAATATAAGGCAGAGCTATCGGTCTGGCGGGTGCCGGAGGGCGGCATGGCCACCCAATTTGAGGGCGGCAGCACCGGCTCAGTGCGCAAAAATCTGGGGCTGGAAAAGCCCGCAAAGCCCACCGGCTGGTATCGTTATGCCTTCCGGTTCACCCTGCAGGCCAGCGCGGAGGTGGAGCTTTCCGCCGAGCGGGTGGAGCAGGGCGGCATTGTGGGCCTGCGCATCTCCGGCATGACCGGCGATGCAGCACCCACTGTGGAGACCGACCTTGGCAATGTGCAGTGCGTGCGTGCAGCCGATGGCTGGCGGGCCTACATCCCGGCGGCATACAACGCTTCCTCCGGCGGGCATGAGGTGAACATTACCGTGAACGGCGAGACCATCACCCGCAGCATCATCGTGCTGCCCAAGGATTTTGGCACGGTGGACGTGGAGCCGGAACCGGATGCATCGGATGCGGCAAACACCCAGTTCCGCAATGCGGTCTGGGGCCTGTACGAAGCGCCCGCGCGGGAAAAAATGTGGCAGGGCGGCTTTGTGAACCCGGTGGAAAGCTACACCACCCTTGTGGATTACGGTCAGGTCAGGGTGGTGAACGGCAGGCAGGGCAGCCGTTCCAACTCCACAAAGCTCTACACCATTCCCGGCGAGCCCTGCCGCGCCCCGGCAAACGGCGTGGTGGTGCTGGCCGCAGAGCTGGCCCTCACCGGAAACACGGTGGTCATCGACCACGGCTGCGGGATGCGCAGCTACCTGTACGGGCTGCAGGCACTTTCCGTCTCTGCCGGGCAGACGGTGGAAAAGGGGCAGGCCGTGGGCGTGCTGGGCGAGGAGCTGACCATGGACTTCAAGCTTGGCAGCAAGAGCGTGAACCCGTGGATGCTGTTCCAGACCAGCGGCGGATTGTTCTGGAAGGAGAACAGCTGACGATTTTAAATGGCCTCCGCTTTGCTCTGGCCATAAACAGCGGAATTTTTATTTTTATAAGAGCAATGCCGGACGGCCTGCGGGCTGTCCGGCATTGCATTTTCACAGAAAGAGTCATAAAGAAAAACGGCATCATCTGCCGGTTTCAATCTTTTACGTGAAAAAAGGGTCCTGAAAAGCCCGCAGGCTTTTCAGGACCCAAACATAAAAGAAGAATTCCTCTAAATACGGCTAGAGCGAAGCGGAGGCTGTTTCGATGGTCAAATCATCAGGAAATGGCATCCACGTCCCACTTCATGCGGACGGCATCGGCACCGTCCAGTTTGATGTTCAGCGCACCGGCGTTGTCCATTACCTGCTGCGGAGTGCGGGCACCGCACAGCACATGCAGGCCGGGGATCATGCGGGCGGTCAGGGCGATCACCAGCTGTGCCAGAGAGCAGTCGTATTTCTCGGTCAGGTCGCCCCACTTTGCCAGCATGTCCAGCGCCTGTGCCCGGCGGGCGGGCTGGAAGCTGGGGTTCGAGTTGCGGGTGCTGCCCTCGGGATAGGTGGTTTCCATAGTCACCTTGCCGGTCAGCAGGCCCTGCTCCAGCGGAGAGTATGCCTGCACGGATACGCCCAGCTCCCTGCAGGTGGGCAGCAGCTGCTTTTCCACACGGCGGGTGAGCAGGCTGTACTTTTCCTGAATGACATCCAGCTGGCCGTACTTGCAGTAGCCGCGGATGATGTCCGCAGTGACGTTGGATGCACCGATGGCACGGATCTTGCCCTGCTCCTTCAGCTTCATCATGGCTTCCACCGTCTCTTCCAGCGGGTAGATGCCGAAATCGGGGGTCTGCCAGTGGGTGTACAGCACATCCAGATGATCGGTGTGCAGGCGGCGCAGGCTGTCCTCCACATCCTCGATGATGCTCTTTGCAGAAAGGTCGCGGTAAACGGTGGTGCCGTCCACGACCTTGTGCAGCACCGGTGTTTCATGCCGCCACTCCAGACCGCACTTGGTGGAAAGCACCACCTTGTCGCGGTCGATGTGCTTCATGGCCTCGCCCACCACGGTCTCGCTGTGGTACAGGCCGTAGATGGGGGCGGTGTCGATCCACTGGATGCCCTGCTCCACAGCAGTCTGGATGGCCTTTACCGACAGGGCGTCGTCGTTGTCGCCCCACCAGGAGCCGCCGCCGATGGCCCAGGTGCCCATGCCGAGAAACGGCACCTGAATGCCGCTTTTGCCAATATTGATATTCTGCATATACTTTACCCTCCATGCCAGCAGTGTTCCCCGCAATGGGAGCAGCTCATTCCATAACTGGCATTCTTTGTTGTATTTTTTGTGCTTTATGAAAAAAGAGCCGCAGCTGCAGGATATTCCCGCACCGCAGCTCTCTTTCAACTCAGATATTGCCGAACTCGCTCAGTTTCAGCGTTTCGTTGTGGGTCTCAGCCCAGCGCACCGCCCAGTCGGAGGTGAACAGCAGCAGGCGGTTGCCCTTCATATCCTCCACGGCCTTGGTGTCGCTGGTCAGGTCCAGATCCCGCAGGTTGTAGGTGTCGGGGTCGTTCTGCACCCAGCGCAGCTGTTCAAAGGGCAGCTGCTGCATCCGGATCTCCACGTTGTACTCGGTGTTCAGGCGGTACTCCAGCACTTCCAGCTGCAGCACGCCGACCACGCCGACCACCACTTCTTCCATGCCGCCGCCCACTTCGCGGAAGATCTGGATGGCACCCTCCTGCGCGATCTGCTCCATGCCCTTCACGAACTGCTTGCGCTTCATGGTGTCCTTCTGCTCAATGCGGGCAAAGTGCTCCGGCGAGAAGGTGGGGATGCCTGCGAACTGGACCTTCTTTTTGCCGGTGCACAAGGTGTCGCCGATGGAGAAGATGCCCGGGTCGAACAGGCCGATGATATCGCCGGCGTAGGCTTCGTCCACGATGGCGCGGTCCTGCGCCATCAGCTGGGTGCCGGTGGCCAGCTTGATGTTCTTGCCCTCCTGCACATGGAAGGCCTCCATGCCGCGCTCGAACTTGCCGGAGCAGATGCGCATAAAGGCGATGCGGTCGCGGTGGGCCTTGTTCATATTGGCCTGAATTTTAAAGATGAAGGCAGAGAACTCGTCGCGGCAGGGGTCCACGGTCTCGCCGGTCAGGCTGTCCACGCGGGCCAGCGGGGTGGGGGTGAGCCGCAGGAAGTTCTCCAGAAAAGGCTCTACGCCAAAGTTGGTCAGAGCAGAACCAAAGAACACGGGGCTCAGCTCGCCGCGCAGCACCTTGTCGAGGTCAAATTCCTCGGCAGCGCCGTCCAACAGCTCGATCTCATCCACCAGCTGCTGGTGCAGGTAGGGGGTGAGCAGCTCGTCCAGTGCGGGATCGCCCAGCTCGGCCTCGGTCTCATCCACCTTCTTCACGCCGTTGGCGCGGCCGTCGCTGGAGAATGCCAGCACCTTGCGGGTGTTGCGGTCGAACACGCCCTTGAACTCCTTGCCGCAGCCGATGGGCCAGTTCATGGGGTAGGTCTTGATGCCCAAAATCTCCTCAATGTTCTCCATCAGCTCAAAGGGGTCGCGGGCTTCGCGGTCCATCTTGTTGATGAAGGTGAAGATGGGGATGTGGCGCAGGGTGCACACCTTGAACAGCTTGATGGTCTGTGCCTCAACGCCCTTTGCGGCATCAATGACCATGACGGCAGAGTCTGCCGCCATCAGGGTGCGGTAGGTGTCCTCCGAGAAGTCCTGATGGCCCGGGGTGTCCAGAATGTTCACGCACTTGCCCGCGTAGTTGAACTGCAGGACAGAAGAGGTGACGGAAATACCGCGCTGCTTCTCAATGTCCATCCAGTCGGACACGGCGTGCTTTGCGCTCTGCTTGCCCTTGACGGAGCCTGCCTGATTGATGGCTCCGCCGTACAGCAGCAGCTTTTCGGTCAGAGTGGTCTTACCGGCGTCGGGATGGCTGATGATCGCAAACGTCCGGCGGCGCTCGATTTCTTCACGATTTGTCATAAACTAGTATTTCTCCTGAAATGGATGGAACTCCTTCAGTCACGGCTGATGCCGTGACAGCTCCCTCAATGAGGGAGCCTCTGGCGAAAAGGAAAAGCTTCTCGCCCTGCCAAAGCCTCCCTCTCAGAGGGAGGTGGCATCGCGCAGCGATGACGGAAGGAGTATATTTTTACACATACGTACCCTATTTTATCCGAAAACGCTCCATAATGCAAGTGTTTTCGTTATTTTTTCAGGATGATGCAGGGCAGAGGGGCGGTTTCGGCCCAGTTGGCAAAATCACACACCAGAACGGTAAAACTTTTGAGCGGAAGTGCCCGGAGATATTCCAGCACCGTCTGCTTTTCATCCGTGCCGATGACCTGCCCGCTGTAGAGGATGGCGCTCACCACGCCGCCGGGCCGCACGGCTTCCAAAGCCGCCTGCAGGGCCGGGATGCTGCTGCTTGCCGTGGAGAACACTGCGTGGTCGGCCCCGGGCAGCCAGCCAAAGTTGAACATCACCGCATCTGCCGTGCCGGGCTGCACAACCTGTAAAAGGTCTGCGTGGCTTTGGCAGTGCAGCTCATACCGGGCGGCAGGCACGCCCAGCTGCTCCAGATGCTTCCGGGTGGATGCAATGGCAGCTTCCTGCACGTCAAAGCCGACTACTTTTCCTTCCGGCGCGGTGATGCCGCACAGGAAGGCCGTGTCGCCGCCGTTGCCGCAGGTAGCATCGATGCAAAGGCGCGGCTGTGCCAGCCGCGCGGCCAGAAAGTCCTGCACGAACTTGACGGCGGTCAGGTCCGGCGTGCGGCGGCGCACCAGCTGCCTGTCTTCTGCCGCAAAGCCGAACTTTGCCCAGAACGCAAGCTCTGCGGCATCGGCGGGCAGCGGGGCGGTAAATACGGTAGCCTTTTCGCGGTCGTATCCGGCGTAGGCGCGCAAGGCTTCTTTTAGTAGATAGGAGCCGTAGCCTTTGCGCCGCCACTGCGGTTCGATGCCAAACGCGGTGATGGCAGCCCCCTTTGCGGCGGGCGTGAGCGCGCAGAAGCCGATCTGTGTTTTTTCCTTATAGAGGGCAAAGCCCTCGTCTGTGCGGTGCAGTTCCATGGTGTGTTCCTCCTGAATTTACGCTTTTACAATAGCAAGCGCAAAGGCCGCTGTCAAGGGCGGAAAGTGCGTCTTTTTTTCACAGTTTCTTCACGGCGCGCGCGATTGATTTTCACAATTGACGGTTACAATAGGAGCAGTTCAAAGGAACAGGGCTCCTGTGGACGTATCCCTTACGGAAAGGAAGTATCAGCATGGACAATGAGAACAAATGGGAATATGATTATTCCTCTCAAGATAAAAACGAAAGCGGAGATACCGGTTATCCCAATGTGGGCAGCAGCGGCATGAACACCGCCAACCAGTACAACGACCCGCAGCCGGAACCGGAGACCGCTTACACCGCCCCGCAGACAGACAACGGCGCAGGCGGTGCAACGCCGCCGGTACATCCGGTACAGCCGCAGGACGCGCAGCCCCCTAAAAAGAAGAAAAAGTTCAATGGCAAGCGCGTTGCACGCAGCGCTGTGGCGCTGGTGCTGGCCGCAGCCATGGGCTTTGCGGGCGGCTTTGTGGGGGCAAAGTTTGGCGGCAGCGGCAAGGTGGTCATTCAGCAGGTGGCACCTTCCTCTACGGCCGACAGTGCATCCGGTTCGGATAGTTCCATCACCGCAGCATCCAGCAGCGGCAGCAGCCTGACCACTGAACAGGTGGCTGATCTGGTCAGCCCCAGCGTGGTGGTCATCACTACGGAGCAGGTGGTCTACTCTCAGTGGTCGTGGTACGGCCAGAATCAGGTGGAGAGCGGTGCCGGCAGCGGCGTGATCATCAGCTCGGACGGCTACATCCTCACCTGTGCACATGTGGTGGACGGCGCTTCCACCATCACCGTTACCATTGATGACAAGGACTACACCGCCACCCTCGTGGGCGAAGATACCACCAGCGATATCGCGGTCATCAAGATCGATGCTGACGGCCTGACCCCCGCCACCGTGGGCAACAGCGACAGCCTGAAGGTGGGCCAGAGCGTGATGGCTGTGGGCAACCCGCTGGGTGAGCTGGGCGGCACCGTGACCGGCGGCATGATCAGCGCTTTGAACCGCAGCGTCACCATTCAGGGCAGCAGCTCTGTGAACACCATGTCCCTGATCCAGATGGATGCTTCGGTCAGCCCCGGCAACTCCGGCGGCGGCCTGTTCAATATGAACGGTGAGCTGGTCGGCATTGTGAACGCAAAATCCTCTTCCAGCGATGCAGAGGGTCTGGGCTTTGCCATCCCCATCAACGATGCCATCAAGGTGGCACAGGAACTGCTGGAGAACGGATATGTGACCGGACGGCCTTATTTGGGCATCACCTATCTGGCCGTGACCGACGCACAGACTGCTTCTCAACTGGGCGTGAATGCCTACGGCGTTTACGTTGTGGAGGTGGTCAAGGGCGGCCCTGCCGAAAAGGCAGGCCTTCAGGCCGGAGACCGCATTGTGAGCGTGGACGGCACCGAGATCGCCTCCAAGGACGACCTTGGCACCCTGATGCAGAAGCACGCAGCAGGCGATACGCTTTCCATCACCATTGCGCGTGAAGGCCAGATGCAGACGGTCAATGTGACACTGGGCGAAAAGACGGCTTCCAACAGCTGAGCAAAATAGAAAACAGGAGCGGATGAGAGTTTTCCATCCGCTCCTGTTTTTATATCTGTCCAAAGATGGTGGCACTGTAAGGCATCAGCACGGCCTCGTGCTCATACACTCTTGCCGGGCCGCGCCACAGGCTGGACGAGATGCCGTCGCTCAGCATCTGCCAGCGCCCAACCGGCAGCGGCACGACCTTGCTGATCTCGGTGGGGTTATAGAACACGCACAGCGCCTGCCATGCTGCGCCGTCGCCCCACTGGGCGGGCAGCTGCCAGCCCACCAGCGGCTGCTCCAGTGAGAAAAAGTACAGGGCATCCGGCGCGTGGGGGTCGGTGCTGGAAAGCCGCGGAAACCTTGCCCGCAGCGCCAGCAGGCCGCGGTAGTAGTCCACCAGTGCATGGTATTTTTCGGCCCGCTCCCAGTCCAGCCGGTTCAGCGCAGGCGAAGAGCGGTAGCTGTTGCACTTCCCTTTTTTGGTGCGGGCAAACTCCTCGCCCGCCTGCAGGAAAGGCAGTCCGAAGCTGGTCAGGTAAATGCCCGCCGCCAGCCGGTTCTGGGCAAGGGCTGTGCTGTCTGCCGCCGTGAACTCCGGCTTTTCGTACCGGACCAAAAGCAGCTTGTCCCACAGGGTGAAGTTGTCGTGGGCGGAAACATAGCTCACGATCTGGCTGGGCGCGTGGGGCGGCAGACGGTCGCTGCGGCACCATGCCGCCACCGCGCCGCCGATGTCCCAGAAGCTGCCGGGCCTGCCCTCCACATAGCCCGGCTCCCGGGCGTTGAAGCAGCCGCCCTTGATGGTGTCGCGGGTGTCGTCGCAGAAGATGCCGATGCGATCGTTCAGCATGGCAAGATTCGCCTTGTTGGCCTCGTACCGGTGCAGCTGGCTGTCGCCGCCCTGCCACGGCTCGCCGTACATCAGGATATCCCGCCCGCCGGGCAGCGTATCCAGCGCGGCGCGCACCGCGTTGATGGTCTCCACGTCGTACAGACCCATCAGGTCGAACCGGAAGCCGTCGATGTGGTATTCCTGCGCCCAGTAGAGGATGGAATCGATCATATACCGCCGGGCCATGGGCCGCTCGCTGGCAAATTCGTTGCCGCAGCCGCTGCCGTTGGAAAAGCTGCCGTCCTCGTTCTGGCGGAAAAAGTAGCAGGGCACGGTGTCGTTCAGCGGGTTCTCATTGCGGTACATGTGGTTATACACCACATCCATCACCACACCGATGCCCGCCGCGTGCAGGGCTGCGATCATTTCCCTGCACTCCCGGATGCGCACCTCGCCGCGGGTGGGGTCGGTGGAATAGCTGCCTTCGGGCACATTGTAGTTGGTGGGGTCATAGCCCCAGTTGTACTGCCGCAGCAGCGGCTTTGCCTCGTCCACGCTGCCAAAGTCAAAAATGGGCATCAGCTGCACATACTTCACGCCCAGACGCCGGAGGTAGTTCAGGCAGGTGGGGTGGATGCCGTCCCCGTGCAGGGTGGTGCCCTGCTGGGTAAAGGCCATGAACTTGCCCCGCCATGCCGGGCGCACGCCGCTGGCAGCGTCCTGCGAGAAGTCGCGCACGCTCACCTCCCACACCGCGCGCTGCTCCGGCGGGATGACCGGACGCACATCCCGCTCCCACCCGGAGGGGGCGGTGCGGGCAAGATCTACGATCATGCTGCGGGTGCCGTTCACACCGGCAGCGCGGGCGTAAGGGTCGCCGGTCTGGCGCGAAATGCCATCCACTGTGACCGTATAGGTATAGTATCGTCCGTGCTGGTCGCCGGGCAGATAGATGCTCCACACCCCCTGCTGCCCCCGCTCCAGCGGCAGAGTGCCTATGGGCTCACCGCTGCTGCCTTTGCGGTAAAGGCTGACCTCCACCCTCTGCGCCGTGGGTGCCCACAGGCGCAGATGGGTGCCGGAAACAGCATATTCCTGCCCCAGCGGGCCGGTGTAGGTGGTTTGAAGGTCAAAGGAGATGCTCTCGTATAGCGTTTTCAGTTCGGCGGGCGTTTTGACGGTCATAGTTTCTTCATTCCTTCTTGCAGATTTCCTATCAGATATAAGTGTAAACACCGGCGGTCTTTTTTGCAAGAGGGAATTGCAAAACCTGTCCGGGTACACTATACTGGAAGAAAACGACAAAAACGGAGGGCAAACCATGGCATATACCGACGATTGGGAAAACCTTATGAACGGTGTGTTCGGTGCAGGGGGCAGGCCGCGCTTTGGCGGCACCGCCCAGCCGGAGGCAAAGCCACAGAAATCCGGGACCTCAGCCGTGCCGGACCTGAACGCTGCTCTGCTGGAAAACCAGAAGCAGCTGGATGCCCTGCTCAAAAAACAGAACGCCCAGCTCAGAACCAAGGATGACGCGGTGCAGTCTGCTCTGGAGGACAGCCGCCAGATGCTGCGGGATATGGAAGCGGACGGCCTGCTTGCCAAGGGCACTGCCGATGTGACCGCAGAGCACCTTGGTAGCTTTGAGGGCCTTGCCGCCGAGGTGAAAAAGACCGTTCTCGGGCAGGATGCCTTTGTGGACAGCGTGGTGCGCGCCATGCGCCGGCCCTTTGTGCTGGGCACCGAGCGCCCGGCAGCACGCAATGTGATCCTGCTGTGCGGCGGAGCCGGTACGGGGCGGCACTTTGCGCTGGCAGAGACCGCCCGCATCATGGCGGCGCGGGGCCTTTTGCAGAGCGACAAAACCGCGGTGGTGGACCTTGCCCTCTACCCCAATTCCGGTGCGGAAAAGCTGTTTTTGCAGGATCTGTATGCGGCCCTGCACGCCCCCGGGGAGATCGTGATCTTTGAGCATTACGAGAGCTGCCATGCGGCCTTCCTCAAGACTCTTGCAGACCTTGCTGTGAAGGGCAGCGCACCGCTTTCCAGCCGGTATCTGGTGAATAAGGAGGGCATCCTTGTGGATGCAGGCACGGCGCTGGCTCCGGGCGCGGTGAGCAGCATCACGCCCTGCGGCAAGTACCTCATCTTCTTTTCCCGCAAGGGCCGGGACGCGCTGGCAGATAAGTTCGGTGCGCCCTTTGTGGCGGCGGTGGGCGATGTGTGCGAGACCAGCGCCTTTGCCCGCGAGGACCTTGCAGCGCTGGCGGCGCAGCAGCTGAATGCGCTGGCCCAGAAGGTGAGCGCACGCCTTGGGCTGACCCTCTCTGCCGGGGCCGATGTGCGGGACTATGTAGCCGCCCAGTGCTCTAAGGAAAAGGGCGCAGCGGGCCTTGCGGAATGCTGCGATAAAATGTTCCGTGCCCTGAGTGAATACTGCCTGCAGACCGATGCAAAGCTTACCGGCACCGTCACCCTGACCGCAAAGCCGGAGGGCGTATGGTTCAGCCTGAACGACCAGCCCGAGCAGGAGCTGTCTGCCCTGCTGCCTGCCGAGTACACGGGCGCTGTAGATGAAATCCGCGCCGAACTCAACGGCCTTGTGGGCCTTGGGGCGGTCAAGGAGTATGTGTTCGGTCTGGCGGATAACCTGCAGGTGCAGCAGCGCCGCGCGGCGGCAGGCTTCAAGACCGCCAGCCTTTCCATGCACATGATCTTCACCGGCAACCCGGGCACCGGCAAGACCACCATTGCCCGGCTGGTGGCAAAGTACCTCAAGGCCATCGGCGCGCTGAAGGGCGGCCAGCTGGTGGAAGTGACCCGCGCCGACCTTGTGGGCCGCTACACCGGTCACACCGCCCCGCTGACAAACAGCGTCATCGAGAGTGCCCTCGGCGGTGTGCTGTTTATCGATGAAGCCTACAGTCTCTACCGCGGCGAGCAGGACAGCTTTGGTCTCGAAGCCATCGACACCCTTGTGAAGGGCATGGAGGATCACCGGGACGAGCTGGTGGTCGTTCTGGCGGGCTACACCCGGGAGATGGAGGTGTTCCTTACCGCCAACAGCGGTCTTGCCAGCCGCTTCCCCAACAAGATCGAGTTCCCGGACTACACGGCAGACGAGCTGCTGGACATCACCAACGTGCTGGCAAAGGACAAGGGCTACCGCCTTGCCGAGGGCTGTACCTTCCCGCTTTTGGGCTACTACAAGCGCCGTCAGGCGCTGGACAGCCGCACCGCCGGCAACGGCCGTCTTGCCCGCAACACGCTGGAAAAGGCCATCTTCCACCAGAGCCGCCGCCTTGTGGCAGAACCGGACGCGGAGCTGGATCTGATCCTGCCCGGCGATCTGGAATTTGAGGAGTGAGAGATTCGGAATGGCCTCCGCTTCGCTCTGGCCATGCTCAGCGGAAGAATTATTTATAGGAACAGCAAACCCCGGCAGGCTGCGGCCTGCCGGGGTTTGCATTTTTCACGGATGGAGTCGTACCGGAAAGCAGCATCTGGCGCTCTGGCTCCACAGGGCAGGACGGTGCCGTGAAATTATTTCCTGCCGGAAACGCTGCATCTCCCGGTCCGGGCCTTCCCTGTGAAAAAAGGTTCCGGAAAAATCCGCAGATTTTTCCGGAACCTGATTATAAATATCATTTCATCTGATGATGGCCAGAGCGAAGCGGAGGCCATTTTAATCGTGCTGCTTCGCAAGGGCCTGCACCATATCGTGTATCCCCTTGCGCACCTCGGCGGGAGCCGTTACTTCTACCTTGCCGCCAAAGCCGCACACCCAGCCGTAGAACTGGGGGCTGACGCATACCGGCACATCAAAGTGAAAATATGCACCGTCTTCCTCCGGCACGAACAGCGGCGTTTTGCCAAAGCGGTCGCGCATGGCGCTTTCCAGGTCGGCGGTGCAGCGCAGGGTGACCCGGTGCTCCGGCCCGCCGAACATGTTGAAGTGCTTGCGCAGATAGGCGGGCAGGTCGAACTGGCGGAACTCGGCCTTGCCCCGGCGGGCATCGCCCAGCACCGTCACGGAAGACATGCGGTCCACGCGGTAGTTGCGGATGCCCGCAGGCTCTTTCTCGTCCTGATAAGCGATAAGGTAGTAGCAGCCGTTTTCCCATGCCAGCTGCCACGGGCTGACGGTGCGGGTGCCGCCGTCCTTGTAGCGGAACCGCACCATTCTGCCCGCATTGATGGCGCTGTGCAGCGCATCGATGCTGTAAAGCAGGGTGTGGCTGTCGCTTTTGGGGCGGCCATCCACGTACACCTGACGCTGCAGCTGGGTGCCCTCGTAGTCGGAGCAGAGGGCTTCCAGTTTATGGATGAGTTTACTGCTGGTGCGTGCCGACACAACCTTGCTGGCCTGTACGGCATCCACCAGCAGCTTCAGCTCAGAAAGCTCAAAGGTGCGGCTGGCCAGCCAGTAGCCGCCGCCGCGCCCGCGCCGCAGCTGGATGTCATACCCCAGACTGCGCAGGGTGTCGATATCGCTGTAGATGCTTTTGCGCTCGGCAAGAATGTCCTGCTGTTCCAGCAGCTCTACCAGCTGCGGTACATTGAGCAGGTGTTCTTCGTCGGTCTTTTGTTCCAGAATACGCAAAAGGATCAAAAGCTTGGATTTCTGGCCTTCCTGCTTGGGCATGGGAGCACCTCCGGTTTATTCGGGCAGTTTTTTGTCGAACGCCGCGCGGCGCTGGGTGGAAAGACGGAACATCTCTTCCAGCCTGTTCCGGTCGTCGGCCACAAGGGCAGCGCGCATCTGCTGCAGCGCAGCATCGAACTGGTCGATCTCGCTGATGAGGTTTTCCTTATTCCACAAAAACAGCTCTGCCCACATTTTATCGTTGATGCGTGCAATGCGGGTCAGGTCACGGAAGGAGTCGCCGGTGTACTCGCACAGCGAGGAGTTATCGTTGGCGCACATCAGGCTCACGGCGATGGCATGGCACAGCTGGCTCACATAGCCGATCATCTTGTCGTGCTCCTGCACCGTCAGGGTGCAGATGTGGTGGAAGCCCAGCACTTCGGCCAGGTCCTTTGCCCACTGAATGGCTTCGGGCGTGTTCTTTTCCGTGGGGGTGATGATGAAGTTGGCCGGGGCAAAGTTCACCTCGGCGGCGTGCTCCACGCTGGAAGTCTCACGGCCTGCCATCGGGTGGCTGGCAATGAACTCCACGCCCGCCGGGCACATGGCCTGCACCGGCTCCACAAGGCCGGTCTTTACGCCGGAAACATCGGTAAAGATGCAGCCGGGCTTGAGCAGATGGCCGTAGGTGCGGAACCAATCGATGAGGGCCGTGGGGTACAGACCAAAGATGATGTGGTCGGCGCTGCTCACAAGGTCCTCAAAATCGTGGGTCTTGCCGCTGGCGATATAGCCGTGCTCTAGCGCGTACTGCAAATGCCCTTCGCTGCGGTTGATGCCGTCCACATGGAAACCGGCTTTCGTCAGTTCCAGCGCGTATTTGCCGCCCAGCAGGCCAAGGCCCACCACGAGATAGCGTTTTGTTTTATCAAGCATATTCCACCTCCGCGCCCAAGGGCTTGATGGCTTCAAAGAAATTCGGCCAGCTTTTTGTAATGGCTTCGGCATCGTCCACGGTCAGGGGGATGCCCGTACTCAGGGCCAGCACCGTAAGGCTCATGACCACACGGTGGTCATTGTGCCCATGCAGAACACCCGCCGGAGCGTGCAGCCTGTCCGCGCAGCCCTGCACCGTAATGGTGCCGCCCTCGCTTTCCAGCACGCCGCCGCAGGCACGCAGCTCGGCCTCCATGGCAGCGATGCGGTCACTCTCCTTCAGGCGTAAACGCTCTGCGTTGCGGATGACTGTAGTGCCTTCGCACAGCAGACCCAGCACCATGAGCACAGGGCCAAGGTCCGGGCAGTCCGCAAGGTCGATGTCCACCCCGTGCAGGGGGGCCTTTTCAAAAGAGATGCCCTCTGCCGTGCGGGTAAACACCGCGCCGCAGCGGCGCAGGATATCCAGAATGGCGGCATCGCCCTGCAGCGTTTCCGGGGCAAGGCCGGTGATGGTCACGCCGCCGCACACTGCACCCAGCACCGCTGGGAACGCGGCCTGACTGTAATCGCCCTCCACGGTGTAATCGCAGGGGTGATAGTGCTGCCCGCCCGGGATGGCAAGAGTGTTTTCGTCCAGCCAATGGCTCTGCACACCGAAGGCTGCCTGCACAGAGCGGGTCATATCGATGTAGCTGCGGCTCTCCACCGGCGGGATGAGGTGCAGCGTGCTGTTGCCGGAAAGCAGCGGCAGAGCAAACAGCAGCCCGCTGATGAACTGGCTGGATACATTGCCTGCAAGGCGGTATTCGCCGGGGGTCAGTGCCCCTTCCACGGTCAGCCCGGCAGCGCTCTGCTCAAACCGCAGGCCCTGCTCCCGGTACAGAGCTTCATACACCGACTGAGGCCGCTCCATCAGCCGCCCGCGGCCGGTGAAGGAAACTGCCTGTCCGGTCAGGCTGGCGATGGGGATGAGAAAGCGCAGGGTGCTGCCGCTCTCGTAGCAGTCCACCGGCGCGGCAAGAGGCACAAAATGCCCCAGCCCTTCCACCACAGCATCGTCTGCGCCGGTGCGCACACGGGCGCACAGCTGTGCCGCTGCGCCCAGCGTGGCAGAGATGTCCTTGCTGAATTCCAGATTGGTGATGTGGCTGCGGCCCTCGGCCAGCGCGGCGCAGAGCACAGCACGGTGAGCCATGCTCTTGCTGGGTGGGGCAGTGATGGTGCCGCCCACGGGACGCGCGTTCCGAATCGTTACCAGCATAGGCCGTTACATATCGCGGCCAATGGCCCATGCCACCTGACGGCACTTTGCCATGGCCTGTGCGAAGGAATCCGGGGTCAGGCACTGTGCGCCGTCGCTCCATGCGTGCTGCGGGTCGTAGTGGACCTCCACTTCCAGACCGTCGGCACCGGCGGCCACGGCAGCGATCATCATAGGCTCGACCAGATTGGCCTTGCCGGTGGCGTGGCTGGGGTCCACGATGATGGGCAGGTGGGTCTTTTCGTGGATGATGGGCACTGCAGAGAGATCGAGGGTGTTGCGGGTGTACTTCTCGAAGGTACGGATGCCGCGCTCGCACAGAATGACCTGCTCGTTGCCGCCGGCCATGATGTACTCGGCGCTCATGATCCACTCCTCAATGGTGTTGCACAGGCCGCGCTTGAGCAGCACCGGCTTGTGCATCTTGCCAACGGCCTTGAGCAGCTGGAAGTTCTGCATGTTGCGGGCACCGATCTGCACCACGTCCACGTACTCCTCAAACTCCGGGATGCGGTCCTCGCTCATCAGCTCGGAGACGATGGGCATGCCGGTGGCCTCGCGGGCCTTTACCATATCCAGAATGCCCTCGGTCTCAAGGCCCTGGAAGGAGTAGGGAGAGGTGCGGGGCTTGTAGGCACCGCCGCGGAACAGGGTGGCACCGCCGGCCTTCACGCCCTGTGCAATGCGCAGAGCCTGCTCTGCGCCCTCGATGCTGCAGGGGCCTGCCATGACGGCGATCTTTTCCTTGCCGCCGATCTTCACGCCGCCGCAGTTGATCACGGAATCTGCCGGGTGGAACAGGCGGTTTGCACGCTTATAGGGCGCGGACACGCGGGTGACGTTGTCGATCCACGGGTTTGCCAGCACATCCCGTTCATCGATCTTGGTGGTGTCGCCCACAAGTCCGAACACGTTGTAGTTCTTGCCGGTGATCAGGGTCACGTCCAGACCCTGCTTCTCGAATTTGTCAACGATCTTTTCCAGTTCGTCCTTCGGAGTCCCTTTTTTGGTGGAGATGATCATAGTGATAATTTCCTTTCGTTTTTACATCACGATATGCGCCTTGCTGGAGCCGTCGGTGCGCAGCAGCTGGGCCAGATAAATGCAGGCGTGCAGGTAGCCCTGCGGGCCTTCCCCGATGAAGTGGCCCTGACAGCCAAAGGATACCACGTCCGTCTTGCGGAAAGGCTCCCGCTCGTCCGGGGCGTGCAGCATCACTTCCACGGCGGGTACGCCGCACAGGCGCAGCGCATCCAGAATGGCCACGCTGTAGTGGGCGTAGGCCCCGGGATTCAGCACGATGCCGTCCACCCGGCCCGCTGCGGCCTGAATTTCGTCCACGAGGTCGCCCTCGTGGTTCGTTTGGCAGCAGTCGGTCTCAATGCCCAGCTGTTCGCAGCCTGCCTGCACATAGTCCATGATGGCGTTATAATCCAGCTCACCGGGTACGCCCGGCTCCGACCAGCGCATGATGTTGAGGTTCGGGCCGTTAAGAATCAAAAATTTCATCCAGTGCCTCCATGGCGGCATGCAGGGCATCGTCCAGCGTGCCGTTGTTGGGAATGACGGCATCTGCCGCTGCCAGATACAGCGGACGGCGCTGTGCTTCCATCTGGCGCAGTGCGTCCATGCTGGAAGAAAGCGGCCTGCCGCCGCCCACGGCCAGCGCATCCACCGGCCGATCGATGAACAGAATGACACCGTTCTGGTGCAGAGCACGCAGATTCTCCGGCTTTTTTACAATGCCGCCGCCGCAGGAAATGAGCTGTCGGCCCTCTTTGCCAAAGCGCTGTGTTTCGGCAGTTTCCTTTGTGCGGAAGCCGTCCTCGCCCTCGGCTGCAAAGATATCCGGGATGCTGCGGCCATCGGTCTTTACGATCTCCTCATCCAGATCCACAAAGGTACGGCCAAGGCTCTTTGCCAGCATCCTGCCGAGGGTGGTCTTGCCGGAAGAGGGCATCCCAATCAGGGCAATGTTCAGCATATCCCGGCGCAGTGCGGCGGTGATGCGCCGAATTTCAACCGGCGCATCCTCGAACTTGCGGTCCAGAAAATGTTCTGCGGCATACACCGCCTGCGCCACCAGCATTTCAAGGCCGCCCACAGCCACCGGCACGCCCGCTTCCTCGGCGCGGAGGATGAGCTCGGTCTTGTCGGGGTTGTACACCACATCCACTACAGCTTCAAGGCCCGGCATGGCGGCAACGTCCAGATTGCACACGCCTACATTGGGGTACATGCCCGCCGGGGTGGTGTTTACCACGATCTGCGCCCCGCTGGAAACGGCCTCGGCATAGCTCAGCTCGCCCTTTTCCGGGTCCGGATGGCGGCTGACGGTGAGCACCTTTGCCGCGCCCTTGTCCCGGGCCACAGCGCTGGTGGTGTTGTGGGTGCCGCCGGTGCCCAGAATAACCACCGTTTTGCCTGCAAAATTCACGCCGTGGGCGTCGCACAGGTGGGCAAAGCCCATATAATCGGTGTTATAGCCATAGAGCAGGCCGTTTTTGTTCACCACCGTGTTCACTGCTCCGATGGCCTTGGCCCGCGGGTCGATGTAGGAGCAGTATTCCATCACCAGCTTTTTATAGGGGATGGTCACATTGATGGCCTTGAACTGCCGCTTTGCCAGAAAGGCCCGGGCCTCTTCCTCGGTGGGCAGAGGGCACAGGTCGTAGTGGTAGCCGCAGAGCATCTCGTGAATGATCTTGGAGTAGGAGTGGCCGAGTTTTGCGCCGATGAGTCCGTATTCCATTTTACTCGTCCTCCTTCCGGAAGCTGGTGGGGTGGGTCATCCATGCCGCGCCGTAGCGTGCCGTGAGCAGGTCGCCCACAGCCAGTGCGGCGGCGCAGGTCTGCACGATGGCGGCTCTGGGCACGATGCAGGGGTCGTGACGACCCTGAATGGACAGCTGTGCGTCCTTTTTGGCAAGATAGTCTACTGTATCCTGCTGCTTGTAGATGCTGGGTGTGGGTTTGACCACGGTGCGGAACACCACCGGCATCCCGTTGGCGATGCCGCCGTTGATGCCCGCATTGTGGTTGGTGGCAGTGACGACTGCTCCCTCCGGCGTCATGCGGAAGGCGTCGTTTGCTTCGGAGCCGCGCATCCCGGCAAAGCCGAAGCCGGTGCCGAACTCGATGCCCTTGACGGCGGGGACGGAGAACACCAGATGTGCGATCTCGCTTTCCACGCTGTCGAAATAGGGCTCACCGATGCCTGCCGGCAGGCCGAGGATGGCGGTTTCCAGCATCCCGCCCACGCTGTCGCCCTCCGCACCGGCGGCACGGATGGCGGCTTTCATGGGTCCTTCTACGGTTTCATCCAGCACCGCAAAGCCCTCGGGCTTGCTGGCAAGGGCTTCCACCTGAGCAGAGAGCTGTGCGGCATCATCCTGTGCAAAGCGGGTGTCCGCAATGCCAGCGCACTCTGCGATATGGGTGGTGATGTCGATGCCCGCACGGTGCAGTGCGCTCAGCACGATGGCACCGCCCGCCACAAGGGCGGCCGTCACTCGGCCGGAGAAGTGCCCGCCGCCGCGCGCATCCTGAAAGCCGTGGTACTTGGCGTAGGCGGTGTAGTCTGCATGGCCGGGGCGCAAAAGGTCTGCGGTCTTGGCGTAATCGCCGCTGCGGGTGTTGGTATTTTCGATCATCAGGGCAATGGCGGTGCCGGTGGTGCGGCCGTTCACCACGCCGGACAGCAGCTGCACGGTATCCGCTTCCACGCGGGGAGTGGACAGGCCGTCGCCCCGGGCACGGCGCTTGTCCATGCAGGCGGCGAGAAAAGTCTCGTCCACCGGCAGGCCTGCGGCCATGCCGTCCAACACCGCGCCGATGGCGCGGCCGTGGCTCTCGCCGAAAATGGTCAGCGAAAGGTCGCTGCCGAATGTATTTTTCATGGCTTACTCCTCAATGCCCAGCAGGGGACGCAGACCCTCCACCGGGATGGTCTCGGCGCGCCAGCAGCCCAGACCCGGCACCTTGATAATGGTGATCTGGCCGCTCTGTGCCTTTTTGTCGTGCAGCATTTCAGCCAGCACCTTTTCCTTATCGTAAGTAGTGCGGGTGGGCAGGCCGAGGCGGCGGTACACCGCGCGCACCCGCTTCTGCAATGCCTTGGATTCGATCATGGGCAGCATGCCCAGCGCCACGCACTCGCCGTGGTAAAGGCCCACGGTGCGGCGGCCCTTGATGCCCTTGACGGCCTCGATGCCGTGGCCGATAGTGTGGCCGAAGTTGAGCGCCTTGCGCATGCCCTGCTCGGTCTCGTCCTGCTCCACGATGTTCTTCTTGAACCGCAGGCTGCGGCAGATGATCTCGCCGATCTGGGCATCCACGTCACCATTTTCAAAGATCGCAAACAGCTCGGGGTCTGCCAGCAGGCTTGCCTTGACGGCTTCTGCTAGACCGTTGATGAAGTGGCGGCGGGGCAGGGTGGAAAGGGTGTCCGGATCCACGATGACGAGCTTGGGCTGCCAGAAAGCGCCCACGATGTTTTTGGTATCGCCCAGATCTACGGCGGTCTTGCCGCCGATAGAGGAATCGATCATGGAAAGGGTGGTGGTGGGGCAGTTGATGAAGTCGATGCCCCGCATGTAGATGGAAGCGGCAAAACCGGCCAGATCGCCCACCACGCCGCCGCCTACGGCGATCACCAGATCGCCGCGGCCCATGCCGAATTCCAGCATCTGCTTGAGGACGGATTCCAGAATTTTAAAGCTCTTGCTGGCTTCGCCCTGCGGTACCGTGATGATGTGGGCATCCTTGCACTGGTCGGCCACCATCTGGGCGTACTGTGCGGGCACACCGCTGTCGGTCACAACGGCCACACGGCGGTCCAGCCGGGCGAACTGGTACAGGTTTTCCAGCGAGCCGCTCTTAACGATGATGTCGTAGCTGCGCTCGCCCAGATTCATGGTCAGCTTGGTTCCGATAAATTCACTCATTTGGTATACACTCCTAACAGCCGCACGGTACGGCAGGTGCGGTCAAGCTCACGCAGCAGCGCGGCGGTCTCGTCGGCGGTGGGGTCGCCCACCAGCTCCACGTAAAAATAATATTCAAACGGCACATGAGGCATGGGCCGGCTCTTGATGGACTCCATATTGAAGCCGCTGGCACCGATGATCTGGATCACCTCGCCCAGCTTGCCGGGCTTGTTGTCCACCGTGAACAGCAGCGAGAACCGGTTGCCGCCGGTAGGCTTTTCGCGGCTGAGCACGATAAAGCGGGTGGTGTTGTCGCCGTCGGTGTTGATGCTGGGCACCAGCACCTCCAGCCCGTACAGTGCCGCCGTCTCCACGCTTGCAATGGCCGCTTTGGAGGAGTCGCCGCTTTCGGCCACGAACTTTGCGGCCATGGCGGTGTTGGCCATGGCGGTGGCGGGCAGGCCGAACTGCCTTAAAAAGGTTTCGCTCTGGGCGATGGCCTGCTGGTGGCTGTAGACGCTTTTGATCTGGTCGAGTTTTGTGCCCGGCAGCACCAGAAGATTCTGGGAGATGGGCAGATCGTACACATCCACCACCCACAGTGCCGGATGGTTATAGCACAGATCCAGCACGGCGGAAACATCGCCCGCATGGCTGTTCTCAAAGGGAACGACGCCCCGGGTAGCATCGCCGCGTTCCACCGCGTCAAACACCTCGTCCCAGGTGGGATAGCTCACAGCCTCGGCGTGGGGGAACAGCGCCCGGAGGGCAATGTGAGCAAAAGCGCCCTCCACGCCCTGATAGGCGGCGCGGTTTTGGCCCAGCACCACGGCTTCGTACTGCTTTGCCACGTCCATCAGGTTCTGCACGTGGTCTTTATAGTAGGGCCGCAGGGCCGGGTCCTGAATGCGGGCCGCAGCCTTTTCCAGCACTGCCGTCTCGCGGGCGGCATCGTAAACGGGCAGGCCATGGGCTCTTTTGTATTCGGCCACCTGCAGCACAGCAGCCATCCGCCGCTCAAACAGCGCAGCCAGCTGGGCATCCACCGTGTCGATCTCGGCGCGTGCCTGTTCCAGTGCGTCCATGGGTTCACATCCTTTTGCATGTATGATAAATACCATCAAGATAATAGATACCCAGTAAGTATACCATAACTGGGACGGAGAAACAACAAAACCTCCGGCGTTTCAAAGGGGAGAATAATTCAAATGACAGATGTGTAAAAAGAACAAAATAGAAAACGAACTCCCTCAGTCAAACCCTTGCGGGTTTGCCAGCTCCCTCAAAGAGGGAGCCGCTGACAAAGCGGAAAAGTTTCCGGCTCTGCCAAGGGCCCCATCCCCGAGGGGGCTGTCGCCGAAGGCGACTGGGGGAGTTCTATTTGCACATTATCTGTTTTTCAGCAGCTCTTCCCTGCTGCGGGCTTTGCCGTAATATCTCCCATAGGGATTATCCAGCGCCTGTGCAAGGGAGACCGGCTTTTCCGGCTCTGGCCTTTGCACCGGCTTTGCTGTGCGGTCAAATGTGAACCCGGCGGCAGGCCCGCCGCGCTTTACCCGGAACCGCATGGCTCAGCCCTCTGCACTGGCGGTAGAAACAGCCCCGGCGGTCAGGGCACTCCAGAGCGCCTCGCCGCCAGCCAGAAGATCGGCGGTGTCCTTGTTCCACGCGCCGCGGATGCCGATATAGTACCGGCTCATCAGTTCCTGACTGGAGCCGCTTTCGCTCTGCACAGCATCAGAAGCGTAATCGCCCAGATCAAGGCCGGTCAGCACCGGGCAGTCGGTCCAGCGGTAGACCATGTTCCACCAGTCACTGTCTGCGTCGGACTGCGGCAGGCTGCCGTCGAGGTAGCGCAGGGTGCCGGTGGTCTGCTGGAACCCGGCTGGGTCGTACAGGATGAAGATGGAGCTCAGCGCGCCCTGAATGTCGGTGGAAAGCTTGGTGGTGCCTGCCATGTCAAGGTAGGCATCCGAGTCCTCGTTGCCAAAGTCCATGGTGTAGAGGTTCAGCTTTACCACCACCTTGCCGTCACCGTTCCGGTCTTCGCCGTAGGCGGCAAGGGCATCCTGCAGGGCGGTCTGGGTGGCTTCCGGCAGGTAGTGGGGGGCCACCACGGCCACGTTATAGTCTGCATGGACGGTAAAGAAATACTGCCCGATGAAGTTGTAGCCGAAGAACACCACGATGATGCCGATGATGATGACCCACTTGAGGTTATAATCCCACCAGTTGGCCCAGCGTTCCTTGCGGGTGTACTGGCGCTGTTTGCGGGGCTGGAGGTCTTTGGGGTCGATATCGCGTTCGTAACGGTAGCTTGCCATGGGGCAGTTTCCTCCAAGTTCTGATTTACAGCTGTGCCAGAATGGCCTGACGCACAGCGTCCGGCAGCTGCTTCTGCTCGGCCTTGCTCATGCCTGCAGTCCGGATGGGCGGCAGCACCTTGATATGCACGCTGCCCGGATGGCACAGGTTGCCATTGTTCTCAAACAGGGCACGTGCACCGGTAATGGCCACCGGAACCACCGGTGCGCCGGTCTTGACGGCAATGCGGAATGCACCGGCCTTGAACTCACCGGCACCGCCCTCTTCTCCCTTGTAGCGGGTGCCCTCCGGGAAAATGACGAAGCTCTTGCCGCTCTCCACAATGGCAGTGGCATCGTTCAGGGCGCGCACGGATGCCCGCAGGTCGTCGCGCTGCACGAACACGCAGCCCAGCAGCTTCATCCAGCGGTTCAGCAGCGGGATCTTTTCCAGTTCTTCCTTGGCAAGGATGCCGTGGGGCTTATCCAGACTGGCCAGCAAAAGCGGGATGTCGTAGTAGCTGCGGTGGTTGCCCACGAACACGCAGGCCGTATCTTTGGGGATATTCTCAAGGCCCTCCACGCTCAAGGAAACGCCGGTCACCTTTAAAATGCCCCGGCTCCAGTGCGGGATATGCTTGTTGACAAGCTCTTCCACCAGCTGCATGTCGCCTGCAGCCAGAGCGCGTTCCGCCCGGCGCAGCACGCCATAATGGACGATCATATAACCAAATAAGTAAATAAACATCGCAATCGTGCGAAAAATGCTCATTGCGTTTTCCTCCCTCCGGCAAAATATGCCATTGTCATTGTATCACACTTTTTGTAAAAAGGGGAGAAATAACACTTTTTTTACAAATCGGAGGATCTGCGGTCTTGCAAAATTGACAAAATGCGGGTATATTTATAGTTGTAAAGCCAGCACAATGGCACTTTCTGCACGAAATGCTTTCTGCCGGCCCAATGGATGAAGAGAGAGGTACCATACGAACATGGGTTTATTTCCTTCCGCAAATGACTTCAAGGCCGGTAAGGGCGTTGAAAAGGATGCTCCCCGCAAGACCGGCATAGGCCGCTTTTTTGAGCTTGTGGGCCGTGATATGAACGGCATGTTCCTTGCAAACCTGCTGGCCTGCATCGGCTTTCTGCCGGTGATCTGTCTGGTGTACATCGGCTTTCTGGCAAACAGCCTGCCGGTCATGCTGGCAAGCGCGGTGGTAGGCGGCATTCTGGCCGGGCCTGCGCTGGCCGGCATGTACGATACCGTGCTGCGTGCCCTGCGTGACGAAGCCGGTTACTGGTGGGTGACCTATCGCCGTGCCTTCAAGCGCAACTTCAAGGCCAGCATTGCGCCGGGCATCTTCTACTGTGTGGTGGTCACGGCGCAGATCTTCCTTGTGTATTTCTGCTTCAATATGCTGAGCAAGGGCACCAATGTGGGCGTGCCGCTGTGGGTGGCCACGGTGCTGAACCTGCTCATCTTCCAGATGCTGTTCGCCTATATGTGGCCGCAGGTGGTGCTGCTGGATCAGCCCTTCAGCCTGACCGTGAAAAACAGCATCAACTGCATGATCGCGTTCCTGCCCCACGCACTGGCGGCGGCCATCGTGCAGATCCTGTTCTGGGGCGTGGTGATCCTGTGCATGCCGCTGGGCCTGCTGCTCATGCTGATCTTCGGCTTCTGGTTCGTGACCGAAGTATCCTGCCAGATCATCTACGGCGATATTGAAAAGGTGTTCCACATTGAGGAGAGCATCCGCAAAATGAAGGATGCCGAGCTGGAAGCCGCCCTCCAAGAGGACTACGGCGAAAGAACCGACGACACCAAAGAGTAAATTTGAACTTCCGCAAAGGAGGGGTGCTCCATGGAACAACGGAATAATCTGGTTTTGCAGGGCACCGAGACCTTCTCCCGCGGGCAGCTGGACAATGTGGCACTGGACGGCGGTGCACTGGTGCTGGACAGCGTGGCGGGCCGCTGCCTGCAATACGGCAGCTACACCACGCCGGAATTTGCCATGCCGGCCTTCTGCAACCTGAATGTCAGCTGGAACGCCTTTGCGCCCCACAACACCATGGTGGAGGTGCGCTGCCGGGTATATGCCGGAGGAAACTGGACCGGCTGGATGAGCTTTGGCAAGTGGGCACCGGGCTACCCCCGCTGCAGCTGCAATTCCCAGAGTGACGACGGCATGATCTTCCTCATGGGCGATACCGTGACCGTGGCAACGCCCGGTGGCGGCACCGGCGTGCAGCTGCAGGTGAACCTTTCTACCAACGATGACAAGGTCTCGCCCGCAGTGCGCCTGCTGGCCGCGGCAGTGCGGCCGCTGGCGTGGGAGAAGCACAACGGCCACCCGCTGAACCGGCAGCTCTATCTGCCGGAATACTGCCTTTCCGCCCACGATCCCAGCTTTGGCCGCACCATGGATCTGCCGCTGGTCATGGCGGCACTGATGAACTGCTGGGGCGAGGATGTCCTGCCCGAAGAAGTGGCTTATGTGATGGAGGACATGGCCCACAGCACCACCGCCAATGCGGCCTTTGCGGCTGCTGCCGCTGGCTGCTGCGGCTACCCCTGCTGGCAGGCATGGATGGATCTTGCCGACCTGCGTGCCCAGATCCACGATGACTGCTGTGTGGCAGTGCAGGTGGAGCGGCGCATCCGCGGCCAGCGGGACCCGGTGCGGGTCTGGATGGGCCTGCGCGGCTTTGGCCACGACGATGCCGTAATGGCAGATTATGTGCTGCTGAACGACCCCACCGCAGATTCCAACGGCGCAGTGAACTGCACCATGGCACTGGTGGACTTTATGCGTTACTTTACCGGGCGCGCCATCGCCCTGCGGGCAAAACCCCGCGATGTTGCCGCCAACCGTCCGCTGCGGATGCGCTGCGAGCTGGTGCCCGGCGAGACGGCAGACGTTTACTATTTTGAGCAGCGCGGCGTGAAGGACCCGCTGCCGGAAGGCTTTTCCGGCTGGGTGGCCTGTGCGTGCCACGACGGTGTGGCCCACGCCACCACCGCCCACCGCAGCTTCTGCCGGATGGAGCGCACGCCGGAGGGAGGCATCCGCTTCCCGGAAAAGATCATGGCCGCAGGCTGCCGCTGCAGCGTGTATGCAGTGGACCAGACCGGTGCCATGCGCGTGGCGGAGGTGCGGCTGCCAAAGCCGCGCCCCACGCCGGAGCAACCTGTTTCCCAGGCACAGGAAAAGCCGGCGGAATGACCGGCCCGACCCAAAGCCTTTGGGCTATAGATCAAGACATAGGAGGAACACATTATGGCAAAGACGATCATCACTTTGGGACGTGAATACTGCACGGGCGGCCGCTACATCGCTGAAGATGTGGCAAATGCGCTGGGCATCAAGCTTTACGACAAAGAGCTGATCACCATGGCAGCAAAGCACTCCGGTCTTTCGGAAGAAGCTGTTGCCGCCAGTGAAAAACGGCATACTCACAGCCTGCTGTACAGTCTGTACACCATGGGCAATGAGCTGCCGCTGGGCGATCAGGTGTTCATTCTTCAGAGCCGCATCATCAAGCAGCTGGCCGAGGAAGGCCCCTGCGTGATCCTGGGCCGCTGCGGCGACTATGTGCTGCGTGAGCGCAAGGATGTGCTGCGCGTGTTCGTGTACGCCCCCAAGGAGTGGCGGCTGGAATACGCAAAGACCAATCCTCTGGTCAAGGCCAAGGACGAAAAGGGCATCAAGGACGAGGTGGAAAAGACCGACCGCAACCGTTCTGCCTACTACAACTACTACACCCAGAACCGCTGGGGTGATGCCCATAACTATGATCTGGCCATCAACGCTGCTCTGGGCCGCGAGACCTGCGTGAAGATGATCCTGGACGCAGCCGCCGCCAAGGAGAAGAACCTTGGCTGACCGCCCGGGCACTTCAAAATAAAACAACGATGATTCGTGGGTAGGGTGCTTTTGCATCCTGCCCACGTTTCGGGCAACGGCGACTGTTTTACTCCTTCAGTCACGGCTCCCGCCGTGCCAGCTCCCTCGGAGAGGGAGCCTTTGGCAGTATGATGGAGTTTCTGATTTTGCCAATGCCTTCCTCATTGAGAAAGACTTCCCCCGGCCGGGGGAAGATGTCACGCAAGTGACAAAAAGGGGA